>JABUBP010000017.1_pt1 | contig 29408 bp, 24 predicted proteins | sample 7240331 | NCBI WGS metagenome assembly JABUBP01 (sample SAMN07256347, study PRJNA390944) | subsurface metagenome | isolation source: Methane hydrate marine sediment | place: Pacific Ocean: Eastern North Pacific, ODP site 1244 | collected 2002 | reverse complement strand
TCCGCCGCCGGTTCGACATTGACTTCCGCAGCCTCCGGTATGGAGGGGTCATCGGCCCGGGGGTAAAGACGCCGGGAATCGCCCAATATTATGCCTGGATGATTGAAAACGCGGCCCTCGGCAGACCATTCGAATGCTTCGTCACCAAGGATACCGCCAATCCGGTAACCTATTTCAAAGATGCCATCCGCGCCACATTAATGTTGTTTGAAGCACCCAGGGAGAATATCAAGACGGTCTGCTACAACATCAACGAGTTTTCACCTTCCCCAACGGCCAAGGAACTGGAACTCACCATCAAGAAATTCATCCCCGACCTCAAGGTCACCTACAAGCCGGACCCGGTGGTCATGGCATTCCATAAGAACCAGACCATGAAGACTATCGATGACAGCCGGGCACGGGAGGAATGGGCCTGGCAGCCGCAGTTCAGCAATCTGGAAGACATGGTGACCGACTTCATCAACGAGGTGCGCACCAGGCCCCAGTATTACGGACTGGCATAAAGAGATTACCTCTACGGTAGCTTGGCGATGATGTTCCGGTATTCAGCCTCAGGATATGCCCTCAGGGTCTCGGTGCGGATGCTACCCCCGCTTCCTATTGCCAGAAGCACTGCCGATGCCACCTCATCACCCGGAGCCTCGATAATAACCACCATATCGTACCGGCCCATGGTCATATAGAAACCGAGCCACTTCCCGCCGGCAGCCTCGACAGCTTTCTTGGCAGCATCCAGGCGCTGGGACGACTCCTTGACATTCCTGATGCCCTGGTCTGTCCAATTGGCAAGAGTAATATACGTCGGCATAGTATCCCTCCTTTCAAACATATTATAGTATCGGTGGTTTTTACTTTTTCAATTCCGCCCTAGACTTGAAACTGGCTAGCGCAGCCCCTTCTCCGCCTGCTTGACAATCATATTGACCATCATCTTGGGCAGACCGCCTTTAACTGCCTGCTGTGCCATAGAGAGCCTATCGTAGGTTGTCCTGGTCTCTTTGATTTTGTCACCTTCAAACTCATAGGCACACATAGCCAGCGTGGTTGCCTTCTTCCCCTCCATGGTACCAGCCATTTCATGCTCAAAAAAGGCCTTGTTACCCTGGACAATGATGCCGTTACCGCATTCCTTGACCTCGATATCCTTAATCTGGTCGTACATCCACGCCAGGTAACGCCGTAACTCATCCTTGCCTCTGGCGGTACCACTGGGATTTACCCATACCCCGTCTTCAGTGAAATAGGCGAGCGTCTTCTCCACGTCACCGTCCGACATGGTTTTGACGAACTCACGCATGATAGCAGGGATTTTTTCTTCAGGCATTTTACTTTCCTCCTTTATTACCAAAATAAAAAAGCGCCAGCCACCGCGCTTTCACTGCGCGGCACCAGCACCATACATTCGCACCATTCACCTCAACCAGTTTTTAAGGTGATTTCACAACAGGTGTCATTAATTATAGTCCTTATACGGCTATTGTCAATAGCTTTAGACAATTGCTTCAATATATAAATGTCTTTCTCTGCTCACCAATTCGCCATGTACTGAAAATGCAGTGTCGGGGCACGTCTACCATGTCCCCATGGCACAGCCGTCCTTACGCGGGTCAGAGCCAGCAATGAGCGCCCCGTTTTCAGGATGCACCATAATTACCTGACCGCCGCCGAACTGCTGACCATAGGGGTCTTCCAGGTGAACAATACGGTGTCCTTTTCCCGCCAGCGCCTGAAGTATGCTGTCAGCAATTCCCGATTCAAAGACACATTCGTTGCTTCCCGGAATATACCGGCATCTCGGTGCGTCCAGTGCGGTCTGCATATCCATGCCAAAGTCGATGATATTGAGCAGCACCTGTACCTGCCCCTGCGGCTGCATGAAGCCGCCCATCACGCCAAAGGTCAGGAACAGCCTGCCATCCCGTAACACCATGGCCGGGATAATGGTATGGTACGGCCGCTTGCGCGGAGCGATGCAGTTGGGGTGGTCGTTATCAAGAGAAAACAGGGCACCGCGGTTCTGCAGGCAGATGCCCGTTCCTTCAACGACGACGCCGGAGCCGAAGGCGTTATACAGGCTGTTTATCAGAGAGATGCTGTTGCCATCTCTATCTGTCGCCGCCAGATAAACCGTATCTCCCTTGCTCCCCGGAACTCCGGCGGCTACCTGCTGCCCGGCCCTTTTTTCGTTAATCAAGCTTCGTCTGCTTTCTGCATAATCTTTGTCAAGCAACTGATTTAAAGGGATGTTTACAAAATCGGGGTCGGCGACGTATCTGTCGGCATCGGCAAAGGCCAGTTTCAGCACTTCGAGCAGCAGGTGCAGATATTCCGGTGAATTGTGCACCATAGACTTTATATCGTAGCCTTCCAGCATGTTCAGGGCGAGCAGCGTGACCAGACCCTGCCCGTTCGGCGGGCATTCGAACACTTCATATCCGCGATAATCCGTGCTGATGGGCGTTACCCAGTCGGAGGTATGGTCGTTCAGGTCTTTCATGGTAATCAGTCCACCGTGCTTCTGAGAGCAGGCCACGATTGACTCGGCGATTTCGCCCTTATAGAAGACCTCCCTTCCGTCCCGCGCTATCTTTTTCAATGTGTTCGCCAGGTCCGGCTGCGCGAATACTTCGCCGGTTTCCGGGGCCCGTCCACCGGGCAGGTAAGTGCGGGCAGCGGCCGCATCCTTTTCCAGTTTTGGCTGGCTTTCCTGCCAGCGGAGAGCGGTTATCTCGGTAACCGGGTACCCCTTTTCGGCAAGGGCAATGGCCGGAGACAGCACCTGACTCAGTTTCATCGTGCCACACGCATCAAGCAAGGTGCACCAGCCATCCAGTGTCCCCGGGATGGTAACGGTATGAATACCCGTCTCCGGCATTTTTGAAAAGCCCAGGCACCTCATTTTCTCCAGACTGGCGGCATTCGGGGCTCGCCCGCTGGCGTTCAGAGCTTTCAGTTCCCCGCCTTTGTGGAGATATACCAGCGCAAAGAGGTCGCCACCCAGGCCGGTCATCATCGGCTCAACCACGTTCAGGGCGGCGGCGGCGGCGATGGCGGCGTCGACGGCATTGCCCCCCTGTTGGAGTATGCTCACCCCGGCCTGCGTTGCCAGATATTGACTTGAAGCCACCATACCACCCGTGCTCGTCACCGCGGTACGCCGGGACGGAAACATGTATTTCATGCGCTCACCTCTCTTCCCTATTGTCACGCCAAACAGCGCCACCAATTATAATAACATCAGCATCGACCAGTTTCCACAGACCGGTATCCCCATGTCTGTGGAAATCGAGAACTGATTGGGCTAGAATAGGGAGCGGCTATTGCTGAAATAAAGAAAGGAGTGAACATGCCGGAATTATCAGAAAAGGAAATGCTGGAGAAATTACGCGGCTTCGATACCCCCTCAATCACCAACATCGTGGCCACATATCCAAAAAATCCGCTCTGCCTGGGGCTTTACGAGCCGTGGCGTCAGAAGTGGTACACTAACCAGTCAGTCCGCTGCCTCTTTCCCGAGCTGCCAGCCCGGATTGGCTATGCCGTGACTGTCGTCTTCGCCCTGCCCAACCCGAACTATCAGCGCTGGTCACTTATCGACCTGTTTGAAATCATCGCCAGCGCCAAGAAACCGCCTATCCTCGTCATCAAGCAGGACTTCCCGCCTGAGATATTACCCAAAGTGGGACTGGCCGGGGGCCAGTTCACCGCCGCCCTCACAGCCTGCGGAGTGGTGGGGGTGGTCACCGATGGCCCGACCAGAGATATCGATGAAATACGGCCTTTAGAGATGCAGTATCTCACCACGGAATAACGCCGGGACACGGTGAAATGGCGATAAGTGCTATCAATGTTCCGGTTTCCGTCGCCGCGATGGATGTTGTTCCCGGTGATATTGTACACATGGACGAAAATGGTGCCGTCAAATTCCCGGCCGATAAACTGGCTGACATCTGCAAGAACATCGATGCCTTTACCGCCAAAGAGCAGGAGCGCGCCGACAGCGTGCTAGCGTCAAAGACATTTGCCCAGTTGAAGGCTGCCTGGAAACGGGAAGACCTGCCGGGATAAAAGACCAGGTTACATTGCTGATTTAAGGAACCAGATCACCTGTCTATTTGCCCGGTGAAGCCAGCTTGGCGCCCTGTATGATTTCCGCCATCCACCGGGATGCCTTGCCCACCACTTCCGGGCAATGGATATCATGTGCGCCGGCATTGTGGAACTTCTCGTATTCCTGCGGGTCAGCCAGATAGTAAGGACGGCCCAGTACCTTGGTCTGGATATTGTGGCAGATGATGGAACCGTATTCATCGATGAACTTTTTACGAAGTTCTCCGGCCAGCTTGTGGGTCGTGAAGCGAACGCCTTCGGGGTCGGCGAAGTTATCCCGCTCCCGGCCCACTATATGACCCAGCACCATGAGGGCACCAACGTAGGCGCCGCAGCTGCCTTCGCTGGACATCGCCGAACCACCGGCGAGCGCGGTGGACGACTTGAAAATATCATCGTTTCTGACATCAAAAACATCCTGGAGCGCGGCAACAGCACACTGGCTGCAGCCACGGTAGGTCTTTTCGTAGTGCTTACCAAGCTCATAGGCTTTTTCAGCAGCATTCTCCGCCATAATTCCGACCTCCTTTTAATTGAACTCTGTTCAAGTTGACGGCCAGATCCATTGTAGCAATTCGCCAAATTAACATCAAGGTAACGGTTATCGCCCTTACACGCTGAGCAAACTGTTCCACAACAACTCACTACCTCTGCCCCGGCTCACTGAATCGGGGACGATACGGCGCGGCGGCCACAATTACCTCCACGCTGACCCCGGTCGCGCCTCTGGTCCTGGTGGCAATTTCCTCCAGTTTTTCGGCCGGAACCTCCTGCAACGAGGAGGCCGCAGAAGGGCGGTGGAGAGAGTAAATCTGGGCCTGCACCGGTTTTATTTCCCCAACACGCTCAAGCCACGAAGCTATCTTCCGCTCATCAATATTCTGAAATGCCCCGTCGACAAACATCGTTTGCAGGGTAACGTTCTCCATAGATTTCAGACTTTCCCATATTTCCTGATACTCGACCTGCGGGCAGGGGCGGTTTATCTCCTGAAATGTCTCAACATCACCCGCATCGAGCTTCATTATTTTAAAGTCCAACCTGTCGAGCGCGGAGCGCACCTTACCCATCGTCACGGTTGAGGAGTTGGTCAGCACACCGAGACGGGCGGCGGGGCAGTATCTTTTCTTCAACCTGCCGGCGGTGTCCACCAGCTCGGGGAACCGGGGGTGCAGCGTCGGCTCGCCATTGCCGGAGAAAGTAATGTTGTCTATTCCTTCGTTACCATGTTCAACAAGGACCCGCTCCAATACCCTGCCAAAATCTTCCACGGTCGGGAAATCTTTCTCATACGGCACGGTATCAAGTGTGCTGACATCGGTCCAGCCGTACTGGCAGTACACACAGTTGAACGAACACAGTTTATAACGCACCGGGGAAAGATTTAAACCAAGTGACCGCCCCAGTCTCCGCGACTTCACCGGGCCGTAAATGATGCCGGATTTCAACGGGATACCCTGTTTCATTGAACCTGACTCGGACTTGTGTTTTTCGGGCAGGCTGTTCAGTGGCACGAAAACCTCCTCTGATACTTCAATCCACTTTTAATCACCGTAGAAGATTACCATCGCCCTTTCAAACTTACTTCACCTGGTTCCCAGATACCGCGGCGTCTGTCTGAGCACAATGAGTATTCCGACCAGAATAAGGATACCACCCATGAGCTCTTTCGCCGTTGGCACTTCATGCAGAATGAAATAGCCCAGCAAAGTCGCCCCCACCGGCTCACCGAGAATGGCCACCGAGACAACGGTTACCGGTATCAGCCGCAACGCCAGGTTGAAACTGGAGTGCCCGATAAGCTGAGGAACCAATGCCAGCAGAACCATCATCAGATAGGTCGTACCCGAATAACCCGTAAAAGAGTGGCCAAAGCCAGCGGTCGCCAGCAACAATATAACTGCCGCTCCGGCATAGATTATGGTCAGGTAAGGCAGTATTTCGATTCTGGTTTTCAGCTGACCGCCGATGATGAGGTAACCACCCATGGCGAAGCTGGCGACCAGGGCCAGCACATCTCCCAGAATAGCCCGTGAACCGAAAGCAAAGCCGCTGTAATTGATCAGTACTATGCCCATAAAAGCGATAATCATACCGCCGATGGTCAACCTGTTCAGCACCTCGTGCCAGAGAAAGTAGGAAATGACAGCCACAAAGGCCGGATGGCAGGTCACCAGAATGACCGAGCTGGCAATGGAGGTATAGCTGAGCGATGTTATCCAGAGGCCAAAGTGCAGTGCCAGAAAAAAGCTGGAGAGCAGTAGCAGCAGACCATCGCGCCCGGATAGTCGCTTCATACCCGGTATCGTCTTTTTGTATGCCAGCGGTATTAAGATAAGAGAGGCTATGGTCAAACGATAGGCGGCGATGACCAGCGGCGGCGCCTCCGCCAGGCGAATAAATATCGCCGCGAAGGAAACCGATACTACCCCGACCAGCAGTGCCAGATACGCTTTCACGCTAACGACTCGGCTGCTTTTTCCTGTTACCCAAATCCTATTGATGCAGCGCCGCTTTGTCAATACAGGCAGTAATATAATTGCGACACCGGTCCAGTTGTGCTACACTAAATAACTGATTTTTTGCTTAAGCTTGTATCATTTACAGGGGAGGTCTGCGTTATGGACAAACGAATTCGCATCAAAGCAGGGTCGGTGGAAGCACTGGCCGAACTGAACGATACCAGAACTGCCCAGGCGATATGGGATAACCTGCCCATCAAGGGGCGGGCCAATATCTGGGGAGATGAGATATATTTCGGTATTCCGGTCAGCATTGCCCAGGAGAAGGGGCAGGACCTGGTGGAAGTTGGTGACCTGGGCTACTGGCCGCCAGGACAGGGCTTCTGTATCTTTTTTGGCCCAACGCCGATGAGCGAAGGCGATAAGCCCCGCCCGGCGAGTCCGGTTACCGTCTTCGGCCAGGTCGTTGGTGATGCCACCGTCTTCAAGCAGGTTGACCCGGGCACCGAGGTGACCGTTGAGAAAGAAAACTAGCCACGACACAGAACGCGGGGAGACGGCCTCTTGAACAGCCGCAATACTGGCTTCAAAGTGGTTTTGCCGCTGGCTCCTGCCGGAGAGTCGGAGAAGTATCCGCAGAAGTTCCGCGAGCTGGGTGCAGAGTTCATCGGCCAGCGCTGCGAGGGCGATGATGATTTCATAGCACTGGCCGGGGATGCCGATGCCATAATAACCGTGGGCAGCATCCGCCCCGTACCCCGTAAAATCATCGAGCAACTGAAGCAATGTCGGCTTATCAGCAACACCCAGATTGGCTACGACAGCATTGATACCACCGCCGCTGCCGAGCGCGGCATTCTGGTGACCAACGTTCCCGACTACTGCGTGGGAGAGGTGTCTGACCATGCCATGGCATTGATCCTGGCCTGTACCCGCAAAGTTGTGCCACTGAATAATTCTGCCAGAAAAGGCCAGTGGGGGCTTTCCGCGAGCGGCATCGAAATTCAACAGCGTATATGGCCAACCATGACCCGACTGGAAGGCCAGACACTCGGTCTTTTCGGCTTCGGCAGGGTAGCACGGGCGCTGGTGCTCAAAGCCAGAGGGTTCGGGCTGCGTATCATCGCCCATGACCCATATGTAACTCCGGAAACAGTCCAACAGATGGGCGTGGAAATGGTGGACTGGAAGCGCCTGCTGAACGAGGCCGACTTTATTTCCATACACGCAGCGTTAACCGCAGAGACCAGGCGTATCTTCAACCTTGATGCGTTCAAGGAAATGAAGCCAACCGCCTGCCTGATCAACACCGCTCGCGGCAGCTTCATTGATGAAGCGGCCCTCCTTCAGGCCCTCAAAGAAGGCGGGATCGCCATGGCGGCACTGGATGTCATGGACCCCGAACCCCCTGACCCCAACAGCCCCCTGTTCACTCTGGATAATTTTATCAGCACCGCCCACTCCGCCTTCTTCTCTCCGGCCTCCGAGGCAGAACGCTGGCACCGTCCCGTTTTGGAGGTGGCACGAGTGATGCGCGGTGAATGGCCGAACGCCATCGTCAACCCTCAGGCCAAAGAGAAGTACATCGCTCGATGGGGTCAGATGAAAGAGCCGGGCTAGGGAATCACCCGCGTTTTCCCCAGAGCAATGCCGTGCTGACAAGAGCCACGACAAACATGGCAAGCGCTACCCCGGATAAGGTGATATAGAACTGGTAAGTATCAATGAGGTAGCCAATAAGCAGAGTGATGGCCGGTCCTCCACGGCTGCCCATATAGTAGATGCCGAGCACCGTGGAGCGTCTCCGCGGTGAAACATGGCTGATGATATAAGATTCCACCACCGGCATGCCGATGTGCATCGCGGTGCCCATGAGGAGCAGCACCGCATAGAGGCTGAACCCCAGGGATACAAGATTCAAAAGGTAAATGGACGGCCCGGCAACGAGGCCGACGGCGATAATGACCGGTATCCGCCCGAAACGGTCCGACAGAAAGCCCCCCAGGGGACCACCCCATAGACCGCCAAAAAAGGCAATGGACAGCAGGGCAGCGCCTGCCTCTTCACTGGCGCCGAGTACGTCAACTGCGTAGAGCGGAACGAACATGAGAGAAGAATATATCAGCACCATACTAGCGATACCCATAGCTATGAACGCTGACAGCCGGCGCAGGTCAACCGGCTCAGACAGCTTTACCGTGGACGCATCTGTTGCCTTCTTTGGCACGACGGTAGTATACCCCCGGCGACCAAGGAGTATATGGAACATTATACCGAAGGCTATGGCGGGAATTGATATGGTCAGAAAGGCACCACGCCAGCCCAGGGCACTGGCGATGCCCGCGGCAATGAGAGGCGCCAGAAAAAAGCTTCCGGTGCCGCCTATCTGGTGAATGCCTAACGCTTTCCCCCGGTTTTTAGCCTCAACCGATGCTGAGACCAGCGGTGATGCGGCGGGATGATAACCACCCCCCACCAGTCCCAGGATAACAAGGAAAAGCGCCAGGATGACATAGTTTGGAGAGAGACCAATTAAAAGCCCGGCAAACGCCACTCCGGCAACGCCAACGGTGAGCATGATGCGTGGGCCAAGGCGGTCAGCCGCCCAGCCGGCGGGAAGCTGGCTGAGGCCATAGGCAATGTTATAGGCAAAAAGCAGCCCGCCCACCTGGGTATACGAGAGGGAAAAGTCGTTGCGGATGAAGGGCATAAGCGGCGAAAGCAACGCCATCATCAGGTGATGTCCGAAGTGAGCCAGCACAAAAAGAGGTAACAGTCCTGTCAGGAAAGTCAGAACCTGGCGTCTATTTATAACCGTATCCTTTCAAGGCGACTCATTATTCAACACGAGTCGCCACCAATTCTTCGGTGGTTGCAACCAGAACAGAATTATAATCCTTTCCAGCCAGAATGACAAGAAAAACAAGCTGTACGCTGCTCACTTCCGGGTAACTGCTTTGAGCTTTTTCAGCATCAGCGTCAGCGCTACTGAAATAAAACTGGTAACTGCGGCGATGGTGAAGGCAAGCTGGTAACTCTGGGTTACATCAAAGATCTGGCCACCCATCCAGGCACCTAAGGCGCCTCCGATGGTGGCGCCGAAAACAGTTACCCCGACCAGGGCAGCTACCGCACGCATTCCGAAAAAACGGCCGACTAAGACCGGCATCTGCGGCACTTCCCCACCATAGGCAAAGCCAAAGATAATGGCGAAAAGGTAAAACATCCACATCTCATGGGCAAAGATAAGAAAGATAAGAGTGACCATCATTATAATGCAACAGATTAGCAAGGCGTTACTGGCGCCAATGCGGTCGGAGGCGGTACCCATAAGCAGCCGGCCGATAAAGCTGCCAAGGCCAATAATGCTGATGAAGGTGGCCGCAATCAATGAGGCAATGCCGATATCAGTAGCGTAATTCACCAGGTGAATCATTACCATCTGAAGACATACATTGAACGTAAAAAAGATAGCAAAGAGCATCCACAGCGGTTTATACAGCACCGCCGCCCTCAAAGCGATCCCTGTTTCGGCAGCGTTCACTTCTCTCTGCGCTATGCTAGCCACTCCTATTACAGCCTCATCCGAACCATAGGGACGAAGCCCTTTCTCGGCAGGGTCACGCCGCAGCACAAGCGCGCTTGGAATCATAACCGCCCAGGCCGCTATGGCCAGAACCAGATATGCTGTTGACCAGCCGAAGACGGTGATGAGGCGCTCAGCCGCCGGCGCCATAATCATCGTGCCGATACCGGCACCACTGGCGACAATGCCCAGAGCCAGTCCACGGCGCTTGATAAACCAGCGGGCGGTAGTTGACATGGTGATGGTAAAACCAGCGCTTTCTCCCACGCCAAAGATAATGCCATAGGTCAGGTAAAACTGCCACAAAGAATTGATCTGGCTGGTCAGCGCCAGCCCCAGTCCGCCGATGAAAGCACAGGCGGCCATTACCCGGGCGGGGCCAAACCTGTCCGCCAGCCACCCCATAACAATGGCAAAGCCGCCATGGACAACCATAAACAGCGAGTGAACCCCTGAGGTGGCACCACGACTCCAGCCAAAGTCGGCAATTAGATGCTTGAAAAAGACGCCGTAGCTGTACAGCAGCCCGGTGTTCATCGCCAGGATAACAAAACAGGCACCAACGATGACCCAGCCGTAAAACAAGGGTCGCCTGGTAACCTCAGGATTCTGGTGGTACTGAGTGGCAAGTATCAGAAAAAATCCTCCTCATCGTGATGAACATAACGTCCCAACCCTTAGAAATTCTACGCTATACCTGTGAACCTTGTAAAACGAACCTTGCCCGTGGTCACGACCACACCTTTGCCAATTGTAAATCAACAATGTAAAATAGGTGAGGAATTAAGGATAGCACGGCTTTTTTAAGGAGGACCGAACATAATGAAGGGTATGCCGGACAATAACCCTCTGAAAATCACCGACTTGACTTTGCGCGATGGGCATCAGTCCAACTATGCCACCCGCATGCGAACCGAGGATATGCTGCCTATCGCCGAAGAAATGAACAAGGCCGGGTTTTACTCCATGGAGGTCTGGGGTGGCGCCACTTTTGATGTGGCCTGTCGCTTTTTGAATGAAGACCCGTGGGACAGGCCACGTGCCCTGAAGAAGCTAATGCCTGATACCCCCCTGCAAATGCTTCTCCGCGGCCAGAACCTGGTTGGTTATCGCAACTACGCCGATGACGTGGTGGAGGCCTTCGTCAAGCACGCCGCGGACTGTGGCATTGACATCTTCCGCATCTTCGACGCCCTTAACGATGAGCGCAACCTGGAGACTTCCTGCAAAGCAGTAAAGAAATGCGGCAAACATGCCCAGCTTTCCATCTGTTATTCCCTCATCGAGCCCAAAATGGGCGGCTCGGTGTTTACCCTTGATTATTACCTGGAAAAAGCCCGCATCCTGGAAAAAATGGGTGCCGACAGCATCTGCATCAAGGACATGGCCGGGCTTATCGCCCCTGATGACGCTTACACGCTCGTTTCCGCCCTGAAGAAAACGGTCAAGGTGCCCATTCACCTGCACACGCACTATACCAGCGGCATGGCTTCAATGTCCATGTACAAGGCAGCGGAAGCTGGCGTGGACGTGATTGACACCTGCGTGGCACCTTTCGCCCTGCGTACCTCACACCCGGCGGTGGAACCAATCATCGCTGCCCTGCGGGGAACGCCACGCGACCCCGGCCTGGACCTGGCGCAGATGCTCAAGATTGGCGATTATCTTGAATCTATCGCGCCGAAGTATCGCGACTTCTTGAACACCACACGTGTTTCAGTAGTTGACACCAACGTCCTCGTGCACCAGACTCCCGGCGGCATGATTTCCAACCTGGTGTCCCAGCTCAAGCAGTCGAATGCCATAGACCGACTTGATGACGTTTACCGGGAATTGCCCAAGGTAAGAGAGGAACTCGGCTACCCACCGCTGGTCACCCCTACCAGCCAGATAGTCGGCGTGCAGGCGGTACAGAACGTGCTTGCCGGCCGCTACAAGCTGGTCTCAACGCAGGTGATGGACTACTGCTACGGTCTCTACGGCAAACCCCCGGCGAAGATAGACCCCGAGATACAGAAAACGGTCCTCAAGTTCTACAAGAAAGGCCAGGAGCCAATCACCTGCCGGCCGGCGGACATGCTCGAGCCAGAGCTGGACACGGCGCGGGAACTGGTCAAAGATATCAGCAAAGACATCGGGGACGTGCTTATCGCGGCCATCTATCCCATCACCGGGCTGCGTTTCCTGAAGTGGAAATACGGCCTGGAAACGCCACCACCCGAGGTCAAAGCCAGGACACTGGAAGACGTGAAGCGTGAAGACGAGCTTATCGCCAAGGCCAAGGCCGGCCAGCTCGTCGAGAAAGCTTAGCGTTACGTCCGCCTGACCTGATACGCCTCAGTCCTGCCACAGGCATTTTGGCGCGACCTTGTAGTACGCATTCTGGCACGGCGTGCCTTCGGTTAAGTAAAAGGCGCGCGCCGTCAGGTCCATGATGGCCGAAGAAAGGGTGGCCAGGTGCCGGGGCTCCTCCTCTCTGGTGTCAACATGCCGGCAGATGGAATTGGGATAGCTGAAATGGTCGCGGAACACACGCTGGAAGCTGCCGACATCTATCTTTCCCCGTTCCAACTCGATAAGGTGCCGTGCTCGCTCGGCGCGAAACAGGGTATCCGGGGCGGTGGCCTTGAACACGTCTACCATATCGGGTCGGTTGTTTAACGCGATAAAGTGATTGCTGTGGGTGAGAATGCCTTCATCGGGATGCAGAAAGCCGACGTCTATCGGTGATACTTCCAGGTCTATCGCCTCGCCATCGCGGTGAGCGATGAGGAAATTAAACGATACCGTCACTCTGGCATTCAGCACGGCTTTCACCGCCCGGCTGAAGCTATCCGCATTAAGGATGGCACGCCCCACAATCAGGAAAGGTATGGTCGCCTCAAACTTGTCCCGGCTGGACACCAGCGCATTGAGACATATCCCTAACCCCGCCGAGTTCATACCCTTGTGGGCCATGGTGCCAGCTTCAGTGTGCATGACAATATTGGGCCTGCCTTCCGGCTCCACCTCCAGGATGACACTCTGCCCCTGGAACCTTTCCTTGTAATCCCAGTTCTGCCCCAGAATGGTGTGGCCGTTCCTGGTCACTGTGGGCATGGCGGCTATCGAGGTGCAGCCGCCACCGGCCTCAGCCACCGCACTCTGGGCAAAAACCATCTCATACCGGGCGTTCAGCGCCACTATTTCCTCAAGGGACAGTTCAGACCCTTTGGCGATTCCCTGCAGCTCTTCCAGTATCTCGGCATCGTATTCACCGATAACCGGAACCAGACTGGAACAGTGCTTCAGCACTTCAGGGCGCTTGGCACCCCACAATGAGCCCCACAGGTCAAAATATAGCTCCAGATTTTTCCGTACCATGGTTTGCGCCTGAGAACCGTACTGCTTGCCCCGTTCAAATGGCTTTCCTTTTACTGAAATAACCGGCACCTGTGGTTTCATCTAAAGCCTCCTCATGGCCAGCAATTCAAATCACATCGTGATACCATAAGTCTAATTTCATCCATGCCAACCCGTCAAGTAAAACGATTTACAGGCTATTCTCTTCCCAACCGGTTCGGTGTATAATGGGGCAACGGGACATAGATAAGTGAGGTCTGAGCGATGCGAAAAAAGGTTATCGTCGCCATCTTTTTGCTCCCCCTTCTCCTCCCCCTTCTTGGCTGTGCCGAAATATCTGAATTAACTCAGGGTGTGTCCACATCTTCATCCCAGGCCAATCTCAAGATAGAGAAGTCAGTAGAGCTTGGCTCCGCATGGCAGATGAAACAGATAAGCTTCAGGGTGGGGGCCGGGGAAGAGGTGGCCATACTGCTCAAGCTTTCTGATGGTGACAAGGTAGACGGCTTTTTCTATCTGGAAAGAGGCGATACCTGCGATTTTCGCATCACAGGTAAAACGCAGCTATATCGCTCAGATTCAGCGACCCGTTTCTCTTTCACCGCAGGTCAAGCCCAGAGCGATACCTATAATTTGCTCTTCCGCAACACTGCCGAGGAAGATGAAGGCCAGAAGTCGATCACCGTTTTTCTGGAGGTGATTTACCCGCTCTCAGGTGAAATCTACGTTCCGGTGGAGGATTGATTTTCGGGCCGGTATTCGGCAATGGCACAGGCTGGCTGGGATATTAGGCAGCCGCCTTCACAGGGCAGTATAATTTTGCTAGAATTTTCTATTGTGCGAAATGAAATATTCACTGGGAATAGATGTCGGCTCGGTTAACGTCAAACTCTGCCTAATCGACGACGGTAACCGAATCGTCCGGCTTGATGCCGAAAAAATAACCACCAACCCCAAGGCCGCCATCAACGTGTTGCTTTCAAGGCTCGGTGGAATGGTCTCATTTGACCAAATTAACGGTGCCGGTGTCTCCGGCTCTGGTAAAAGCGCTATCCCTGGAGAATTCAACTGGGCTGAATACAGTAGCTCGCTGGCAATTGCTTCCGGGCTGCTCAATTTATATCCCACCGTGAAGACCATAATACAGATAGGTGGTCAAACCTCACTGGTCATTGTCCTGGAAGACGGGCTGAAAAAACCCTGGAATGTAGTGTCAAACCCGCTTTGCGCGGCGGGAACAGGGAGATTCCTCGAGCAGCAGGCATACCGCCTCGGCATCAGCCTTGAGGATTTCTCTCGCCTCGCCCTCAAGTGCGAGGGCAATCCACCGCGAATCGCCGCCCGGTGCAGTGTCTTTGCCAAAAGCGACCTCATTCACCTGCAGCAGAAGGGTGTTCCCATGGAGGCAATGCTCTATGCCCTGTGCGAGAGCATCACCCGGATGGTTGTTTCACTCAAGAAGGGAACCTTTGAGGAACCGGTTTATTTCGTGGGGGGGGTCGCGGCCAACGGCGCCATTGTCCGGGCACTCAATGAGGCGCTCTCGGACAGAAACGGCCCCGAGGTACGGGTCATCGTGCCGGAAAATTATCAGCATGTTGAAGCGCTGGGAGCCGCTTTACTGGCCAGGTTAAAAAGTTCCAGGGTATGCCTGCTCCCCGAGGCTGACGCGCGCCAGGACTATTTCGAGATGCCTAAACTGGAAAAGGTTGCCGTTCCCGGTAACGGATTAGCCCTGAAGATAACCAGACCCTGCCCCGGCTACCTCGGCGTTGACGTCGGCTCCACGAGCACCAAGGCAGTGATTCTTGATGAGTCGGGTACCAGGCTACTCGCCAAGAGCTACCTGATGACCGCCGGCCGACCGATTGATGCCGTGAAGCAGGTCTTCCGCAACTTGCTATTAGATAGTGCCGCCAGAGTCAATATTGCCAGCGTGGGAGTTACCGGTTCCGGGAGGTACCTGGTCGGCAGCTTCATCGGGGCTGACCTCGTCAAGAACGAAATTACCGCGCAGACCAGGGCTGCCGCCGATATAGACCCGGAGGCGGATATTATCGAGATTGGCGGACAGGACTCCAAACTGGTCATCAAGCGGAATGGCGTGGTGGTTGACTACCAGATGAACAAGGCTTGCGCCGCCGGCACCGGAAGCTTTATTGACGAGCTGGCGGAGATGCTCGGCATATCCGTGCACAACGGAGAGTTCGCCCATCTGTCCTTTAATGCCCCATATACCATTGACCTGGGCACCAGGTGCGCCGCCTTTATGGGACAGGCAGTTGCCTCCGCCCAGCAGGAAGAGGTGCCTTTTGAAGTCATCACCGCCAGCCTGGCCAACTCCATCGCCAAGAACTACCTCTCCAAAGTGGTGGGCCACCGTAAACTTGGAGATAAGGTCATCCTTACCGGCGCCGTCTTTTACAACGAGGCGGTGGTGGCTGCTTTTCACCAGCAACTTGAGGGCAGAACGCTGACCGTGGCCGAGCACCGCGAGGTGAGTGGCGCCATTGGTGCCGCCCTGCTTGCCAGGGAGGTAATGAATGGCCAGAAGTCCAGCTTCAAAGGATTTCAACAGGTCGTCAAGAGCGAGTGCAACCTCTCTACCTTCATCTGCCAGGGATGCGATAACAACTGCACTATTACCCGCATGCAGCTGCCCGGTGAGAAAGCCACGTTCTACGGTAGCCGCTGCGACCGCTATGACAGCACCGTCAGCCAATCCCGTCAGAAAACTTTCTTTGATGAGCGTGAGAAACTGCTCTTTCGCGATTACCAGGAAGGCGCTGGCACCGGCCCTGCCGTGGGTATTCCACGCGCGCTTCTGGCATACGACTATGCGCCGCTGCTCATCGGTTTCCTGAATGCCCTTGGCGCCAGAGTCGTTATGTCAACAAAGACGACCCAGGAAATCATGGAGCAGGCCGCCGAACTGAGCTATAGCGACAGCTGTTTCCCGCTTAAATTACTGCACGGACATATCGCCGCCATCGAGGACAGGGCTGATTACATTCTCCACCCCTGCTTCATCCGACTGGACACTAAAGAAGGCGACGAGGACCAGAAGTATGCCTGCCCGCTGGTTCAGGCAGCACCATTCATCGTGCGCCACGTGCTCAACTTGGGAGAGCGCCTGCTGGCACCTATTGTTGATTTCAGCCAGGGTGACGAGGAAACAGTAAAAAACTTTACCAGCGTGGCGGTAAAACTGGGTTTCGGCCGCAAAAAGGGCAGGGAAGCCGCCCTTGCCGGTATTAAGGCACAGCGAAAGTTCGGAATTGACTGCCTGGCATTGGGCAGGAAATTGCTCAAACAGCTTCGTGAAAGCGCTCAGTTGGGTGTGGTGCTTTTTTCGCGTTCCTATATGTCGCAGGACTCGGGTGCCAATCTGGGAATCGCCGAAAAGCTGGCCCAGCTCGGCGTGGTGCCGATACCGCTCGACTTTCTGCCGCTGGAATCCGTCGCCCCCAAAAAGTATTCGGACCTCCCCTACTGGAACTACGAGGGCAAATTCATCGCTGGGGGTGCCATAACAGTCGAAGACCCGCAGCTTTACGGCCTGGCCATCACCAACTTTGGCTGCGGCCCCAATTCCTTCATGCTTAAAATGCTGGAAGACATTATGGGCGGGAAGCCGCTCGGCGAACTGGAAATCGACGAGCATGCTGCCGAGGCGGGCATTATTACCCGTCTTGAAGCATACGTGGACACGATTAAAAGCCACGCCCAGTCCATAAAGCACACCCCAGAGACAAGTGAGTACATTTACCGCGGCACCTCGGCCATCATTAACCCGGAGAAGACGCTGCTTATCCCCAGAATGTGCCCCCACGCCGATGTCATTGCTGAAGTGATAAATGTCTCCGGGGCACGGGCCATGGTGCTCCCTGAATCCGACGAGCGCACTCTTCTCCTCAGCAACCAGGTTACCTCGGGGACGGAATGCCTCCCCTACCGCGTCACCCTGGGCGACTTTATGAAGTTCTGCTACGACCACGGCGATAACCTGAAGAATTATGAGGGATTCATGGCCGGAGCTTACGGCCCATGCCGTCTGGGAAAGTATGCGGTCGAGCAGGGCCGGGTACTGAAAGAACTCGGCTTTGACCTGCCCATGATATCCTCCGTTTCCAATAACGCCTACCGCGACCTGAACCTTGAACCCGGTTTCACCCGCCTTGCCTGGAACGGCATCGTGGCCGTGGACGGCCTGGAGAGGCTTCTCTGGCGCACCCGACCCTATGAAAAAGAAAAGGGGTCGGCTGAAGTCCTGTTCGATGAATTCCTGAAACGGATTGCACAGCGGGTCCGCCGCAAAGAGGCGTTTTATGATGTACTGCGGCAGGCCACCGCCGCGTTTAGGTCGTTAATTGACCCAGCACTGCCGCCACGACCACTCATCGGCATAAACGGGGAAATATTCCTGCGCTCCAACCGGTTCAGCAACCGCAACCTGGTAAAAGCATGTGAAGAGGCGGGCCTTGAGGTTATCGTTTCTCCCGTTGGTGAGTGGATGAAATACACTGCCTACCGCAATCTCGAGGACGCCGTGAAAGACCGGAATTTCCGGAAAATGCTGTCCAGTTATCTGAAGAAACTGGTCCAGGAACGCGATGAGCACAGGGTCTCCAGCTACTACCGTGAGATGCTCGACGGGAGAGAACCCTCTACGGCGGCTATACTGGCCAAGTCAGACCTTTACCTGTCCCCACGCTGTGGCAGCGAGGCCGTCCTCAGCATCGGCAGCGGCGTGGAATGGATGGAGTCGCCGGTATTCGCCGGCGTGATTTCGGTAATGCCCCACGGCTGCATGCCCGGCGGCATTGTGGCCGCCATGGCGGAGAAGTTCAGTATCACCTACCAGAAGCCCTGGATCAGCCTCACCTATGACGGATTTCTTGAGACGAACAACGCCGCCAGAATCAGCAATTTCGCCGAGCTGCTCAAATTCTGCCGCCAGGAAGCCATAACTACCTAGCATGAACGCGCAGTGGCATCTTCTCCGTCCGGATGAAGCTTTATCGGCGCTTAATTCCAAGCGTTCTGGACTCATCGAAACCGAGGCCAAGTCACGATTACTCCAGTACGGCCCCAACGAGTTACAGGGTAAAAAAAAGACCCCGCCAATACTGGTTTTCCTGAGGCAGTTTCTCAGTCCGCTCATTTACGTTCTGATGGTCGCCGCCATCATCTCCCTCATTGTTGAGCACTTTATTGACGCCGGTGTGATTTTCGGCGTACTTGTCCTCAATGCCGTCATCGGCTTCATACAGGAAACGCGCGCCGAGAAAGCGATGGCGGCACTCATCCAGATGGCGGCGCCAAAAGCCCGTGTCCGGCGTGATGGCAATATCAGGCTGATCTCCGCCCGAGAGGTTGTTCCCGGTGATATCGTGCTCCTGGAAACGGGTGATCTGGTCCCGGTCGATGCCAGACTCATTGAGGTCTCCAATTTAAAGGTCAATGAAGCCATGCTTACCGGCGAGTCCATGCCGGTCGACAAGTCCACCGATGCCATCCGTGAAGACGTTCCCATGGCGGAGAGAAAGAATATGGTGCACATGGGCACCATCGTCAATTACGGCCGGGCCACGGCGATGGCCGTCAGGACTGGCATGGCAACGGATATCGGCCAGATCGCCACCGCCATCCAGGAAATCAAGCCGGAGAAGACACCGCTTCAGAAAAACATCAGCAAGCTGAGCCGGTACATTGTTGTTCTTTTCCTCGGCATATGTGCCCTGCTGGTGGCGGTAGGTCTGCTCAAGGGGTTGGACTGGCTGGAGATCTTCCTGCTGGCAGTGGCGGCAGCCGTTTCCGCCATACCGGAGGGCCTGCCCACCGTGGTCACCGTGGTACTGGCGGTGGGCATGCACATTATGGCCAGACGCAATGCCATCATCCGCAAACTGGTGGCCGTGGAGACTCTCGGCTCGGCCACCGTTATCTGCTCGGATAAAACGGGGACACTGACGTTGAACGAGATGACCGTGCAGCGTCTCTATGTGGACGGCCAGACGATTGAAATAACCGGCGAAGGCTACATCCCACGCGGTGAATTCCGCCGCGATGGACAGCCGATTGACCCGCAAAACGAGCCTCCAGTTAATTTAATGCTGCGCATCGGTGCGCTCTGCAACGATTCCTTCCTGACCAGGAAAGACGATGATGAGTGCTGTGATATCTACGGCGACCCGACGGAGGGAGCGCTGCTCGTTGCCGCGACCAAGGCGGGAATGAACAAGGAAAAGCTGGAAAAGGCCTACCCCCGTCTGGATGAAATCCCATTCCAGAGTGAAAAGCAGTATATGGCCACCCTTCATCCGCGCGATGGTGGCAGAGTAGTTTATGTCAAAGGGTCCGTGGAAAGGATACTGGCGCATAGCAAGTACAGACTAAAAGGAGAGCAGGTCGTCCCCCTCACCGAAAAAGACGCGGCGGTTATCACGCAGGCCAACACGGATATGGCCAGCCAGGCGCTTAGAGTCATCGCCACCGCCTATGTCGACCTCCCCAGCGAGCTGGAGGATTTGCAGGATGCGCATATCCGGGGCAACCTGGTATTTGTCGGCCTGGCGGGCATGGCTGACCTGCCCCGGGAGGAGGCCAGGGAAGCGGTAAAGCTCTGCAAGCAAGCCGGCATAAGAGTGGTGATGATCACCGGCGACCATAAGGTCACCGCGGAATCAATCGCGCGCCAGCTCGACCTGCCGCCAGGGAAAACGGTAACCGGCCTGGAACTCCAGCAGATGACCGATGAGGAATTATACGACCAGGTGGAAGATATCTCCGTTTTTGCCCGCATCGAGCCACTGCACAAGCTCAGAATCGTGAACGCACTGAAGAGCCGCGGCCACGTGGTGGCCATGACCGGCGACGGTGTGAACGATGCGCCAGCGCTGAAAGCCGCCAATATCGGCATTGCCATGGGCATCACTGGCACGGATGTGGCCAAGGAAAGCTCGGATATGATACTGGTCGATGACAATTTCGCCTCAGTGGTGGCGGCGGTCGAGGAAGGCCGTGCCATCTTCAACCGGCTGCGCAACGTGCTCTTTTTCCTGCTGAGTACCAACCTGGGTGAGCTTCTGGCCCTTACCCTGGCACTCCTTTTCGTGGGGAAAGCGCCACTCCTGGCCGTTCAGATTATCTGGATAAACCTGGTCACGGACACCACGGCGGCGGTGCCCCTCGGGCTGGAGCCAAAGGTCGGTGATGAACTTAGACAGCCTCCCCGCCACCCCCGAGTAGGGATGGTTTTCCCCGGACTGCTCCTCCGCATCATCTTCATGGCCACATTCATGGGCGTTGGCATATTCCTCATCTTCCGCTGGGCCGAGCCCAGAATGAGCATAGAAGAAGCGCGCACCATCACCTTCTGCACCATGGTTGCCTTCGAGTGGTTCCGCGCCTTCAATGCACGCTCTGATGAGTACACTATCTTCAAGCTGGGCATCTTCCGCAACCGCTGGCTCCTCATGGCAATCGCCGGCGCCATTGCTCTCCAGATGCTCGCCGTATATGCGCCGTTCATGCAGGTGGCCTTCAGCACGGTACCGCTGACGGTAGAGAAATGGGGTATCGCGCTCCTCGCCGGAGGTTCTCTCTTTATCATCGAAGAAACCAGAAAAGCGCTGTTCCCCGGGCTTTTCAGTCTGGGCAAATGGCAACCGCTTAAAAAAGACTGACGTGCTGATTTTCTTTGAGGTTGTTGACCGATTCCAGGTCGTTTTACCGTGAATGGACGGGGATTCTAATCCAGCGAGATTTTTCCATCTTTGACGAGCTTTTGAAAACAGGCTCTTATATGGCCGGCCGTGTCTTCCGGCAGAGAGGGGTTGATGTAAATACCGGAACCCATTTCAAAGCCAGCGATGGTGGTAAGCCGGGGAACAATACGGATATGCCAATGGTAGTATGGGTCTTCTTCATCTTCGGTAAGGGTACTGTCAACCATCAGGTTGAAAGCTGGATTGTCCAGCGACTCATACAGGCAGAGTAGAACGTTCTTCAGCGCTTTGGCCAGCTGGTTCATATATGTAGCGGGGAAGATGCCAAAGGAAGCGCAATGCTCTCTGGGCATTATCCATGTCTCGTAGGCGGCATGCGAGGCAAAGGGATGGAAGACGATAAACTGCTCGGTCCTGGCCACAATTCTCTTGCCCTTATCCAGTTCCCCAGCCAGTAAATCGCAGTACAGACACCTGCCTCTATCAATATAGTATTCGTGGGCAATGTCGAACTGACGGTGATAAGAAGGCGCCACAATGGGAGTGGCCACTATCTGCGAGTGCGGATGTACCAGCGAAGTGCCCGATGCCCAGCCATGATTCTTGAAGATGGTTATAAACTTCAGGTACTTTTCCTTCTTCAGCGCGTTATACCGCTCCTGGTAGGCGATAAGCACCTTCTCCACCTGTTCGTAGCTCATCAACGCCATAGGCATATTGTGCAACGGCGTTTCGATGATGACCTCATGTGCCCCGATACCATCCATTTTGCGGAAAAGGCGCGCCTCTTCCACAATATCACTGTTTTCACCAGGCGTGAGTGCGGCAAAGCGGTTGGGTACCACCCTGACTTCCCAGGGAGCACCTTGATTTGATACGGGAAGTCGAAAAACTTCCGGAGGTGTCAGTTCTTCATTGCCCGGACAGAAGGGGCAGGATGAATCCCAGCCTGGCAACTCGTCGGCTGGCCTGACGCGGTGCTTTGGCTGGGGGCGCTTTGCCCTCTCCGGTGCCAGTATAACCCAGGATTTGGTGGTGGGGTCCTGTCTCAGTTCTGACACTTTATTCTTTGGCCTTCTCCCCGAATATTCAGCTTATTCCCAGGGATAAGCCTATTCTTTACGGGAAGTACGATGCCGTTTTGGATTTATCGTTTCACCGCTCTGGACAATGGAGCTGCGGAAGTCCTTCTCGGCAACGTTGCCGGCAATAGCGCAGTTGCGACCTATCTTCACTCCCTCCGGGATTTTAGCTCCCTTACCGACCACGGTGAGGCCTGTGTTAAGGATGCCCGGTTCATCACGGTTAACCTGGAAATCATTACCGATACCCACGTAACTTCCCGCCTCAACGACAACCTCTTTATCGAGGATGGCATAATCAATAACGCTTTCCCGGCCAATCACCGTATCATTCATAATCACCGAGTTTTTGACCACAACATTGGCCGCCACCCTGACCCCCGGAGAAAGAACTGAATTTTCCACTCGCCCCTCAATGATACAGCCATGCGATATCATGCTGTTGACCACGTCACCACGGCGGGAAATAACCGCTGGAGACCTGGGTTCATCTTCCTTGGTACGAATCGGCCAGTCAGCACTGAAACTGATGGACGGTGGCGAGTCAAGCAATCGCATACTGGCTTCCCAGTAGCTTCGGATGGTACCAACATCCCGCCAGTATCCTTCGAAGTTATAGGCGAAAATCCGGCAGTTGTCGACAATCTGCGGAAAGATATTCCGGCCAAAATCGTGTTTGGAAGAACGGCGCTGGGCATCATCTTCCAGAATCTGCTGCAACAACTCCTTCTGGAACACGTACACGCCCATGGAAACGAGGTCGCTCTTCGGCTCTTTTACCTTTTCCTGGAAGCCGTTAATTTGCTGGTTCTCATCAACGGTTACCGTACCAAAATTTATGAGCTCATCTCTCGGCAGGCGGGTGACGGCAAGGGTAGCATCCGCCTGGTTTTTGCGATGGGCTTCTATCATGTCAGTATAGTCCATCTTGTAAACATGGTCACCACTGAGTATCAGCACCATTTCCGCGTCCCGCTCTTCAATAAACTGCAGGTTCTGATAAACAGCGTCTGCCGTACCTTTATACCAGCCTCGACCCTCTTCACGTGCCAGGTATGGATTCAGAAGCTGTATTCTGCTATCGGGACGGGCAAATCCCCAGGGCATACCAATACCAATATGGTCCGTCAGCGAGCGCGGCTGATATTGGGTAAGTATAGCCACATTGTATATGCCTGAATTGACGCAATTGCTAAGGGTGAAGTCTATAATCCGGTATTTACCGGCAAAAGGAATCGCCGGTTTTGTCCTCTCCACCGCCAGAATTCCCAGCCGCTCTCCCGTACCACCGGCCAGAATGATAGCCACGACTCCTTCCATCGTAATCACCACCTCCTCTGTGCTGTTTTGGGTAGTTATCTACCCGATCGCCCGCAAAGGCACATTACGGGTGACTACTCGGTTCGTCAGGTTGTGCGTGGCGGAAGCGCCTTTTCCCCTATTATATCTGTTTACGCTGATATGTCAAATACCTTTCCGCTTTTGAAGGATTTATGATAAAGTGATAATGGAGATTGCTCCCGGTCTGAGAGGCTCAAAGGAGGCTTGAGACATGGCAGTAGAGAAAGTTGACGAAAAATACCGCTGCAACGTATGCGGCAACGAGGTGGTGGTTACGGTGGTCGGCGGCGGCACCCTGGTCTGCTGCGGCGAGGATATGGAAAAAATCTAATATCCAGAGAGCCAACCAGGGAGCACCTGATGGTTAAAGCGGCTTGAGGTAAATAGCTTGTATTACTTTGCCTATGGCGTGAATCTCAACCAGAAGCAGATGAAAGACCGGTGCCCGGACAGCAAACCGCTTTTCACCGCTGTCCTGCCCAATTACAAGCTCGTCTTTGTCGGCTGGTCGCGGCAGTGGCGGGGAGGCGTGGCCAGCATCAAGTCGTATCGCGGGGAACGGGTGCGGGGAGCTATCTATGAGGTTACGGAGGCCTGTCTGCAAAGACTTGACCGGTATGAAAGCGGCTACAGCCGGTTTAAGGTCACTACTTTCGGGGAGGATGATGAGCCCATTGAAGCCATAACCTACGTTAAAACCGGTCAGCTTGAAGATGCGGCACCTTCGAAAGAATACCTGGCAGTGCTCCAGCAAGGCCTGAGGGACTGGCGGCTGTTTTAAAGGTAAAAGAACTGGATTTATATGGATAGCGCAAAACGTACCCTGATTTATGACGAGCACCTCAAACTGGGGGCGAGAATGGTGGAGTTCGGGGGCTGGGAGATGCCCCTCCACTACCCGCAGGGCATTCTTACCGAACATCTGGCAGTCAGGAAACACGGCGGTCTCTTTGACATCTCACATATGGGCCGGCTCCGCGTCAGCGGGCGTGATGCACTGCCCTTCCTGCAGTATGTCCTGACGAGTAACGCCGCGGCTTTATTGCCGGGAAACGCCCAGTATACCATGTTGCCCAACGAAACGGGGGGCGCCATAGATGATGGCTACCTCTACCGTGTCAGCGAGAGTGATTATTTGCTGGCGGTGAACGCGGCCAATACAGAGACAGACTGGAAATGGCTCCAAAAATACGTGCCCGGATTCCCCCGTTTAACTCTGGAGGACGTTACCAGCAGCGTCGCCATGTTCGCACTGCAGGGCCCGAAAACAAAGGCGGCGCTGGAAGCGGTCATCGGCGATAAAACCGAAATTCCCGAGCCGCTCTGGAACCGCCTGACCACCACTGAAATCATGGGCGCCAATACCACCATCGCCAGGACCGGATATACAGGTGAGCCGCTTGGTTTCGAATTATTTCCACCGGCCGATAGTGCCGTGTCTCTCTGGCGGAAATTGCTGGAGGCTGGCAGCAAACACGGCATCGTACCGGTGGGGCTTGGCGCCAGAGACACGCTAAGGCTGGAGGCCGGTTTTCCCCTCTACGGGCATGAACTCGGCAACGACGCCGAGGGAAAAGAGATACCCATATTTGCCCTGTCCGCAGCCCGTTTTGCCGTGAGTTTCAGCCCGGTCAAAGGAGAATTCATCGGGCGCGAGGCACTGCTCAAGCAGTTTCAGGAAGTGAAGCTCAGGCGCGAAGGTAAGCTGGATACCCCCAGAGATGAGCGGCTCGTTCCCAGAAGCATCTACCTGATGCCTGTGCTGGGCGATGGAGTGGCCCGGGCCGGCAGTCAGGTGCTGGTCGATGGCAGACCCGTGGGAAACGTTACCAGTGGCACGGTGATACCCTACTGGAAATTCGTAGGTTCCGGCACGACGTCCAGACCCGGCGATGAATCCGCGCGGCGGATGCTCTGCCTGTCTTATCTCGATGCTGACATATCAGAGGGACATAAAGTCGAGGTTATAGTCCGAGACAAAGCGATAAATGCTACCATCGTCCGCAGACATATTGGCGGTGAGGCACCCCCCTATGCCCGCCCCCTGCTTCCCGGCAATACGGAAAATAATGCTCCAGTAAAGGGTGAAGAAACAATGGAAGACCTGGCGGTGAACCTGATACAAAAGTCCCATGATAATACAATGTGGCGACAACAGCAGACTATCAACCTGATACCGTCAGAGCAGACAGCATCACCACTGGTGAAATTGCTGACCATCGCCGACCCATCACACCGGTACGCCGAACACCGGAGAGTGGAAGCGCTGGGCAATATGGATGCGTTTTACTATCAGGGCACCAAATTCATTGCCGGAGTGGAGACAGAAGTACAGGCGCAATTGAAAAAGTTCCTTGGCTGTTCTGAAGTGGAGGCCAGACTTATCAGCGGGCAGATGGCCAATGTCACCACTTACAGCGGCATTATGGACTACCTGAACCGGGTGGACAGACACACCGGGCCGAGGAGAATCAGGTACGTCATGAACCATCACATCGGGCGGGGTGGCCATTTGAGCGCCCAGGCCATGGGAGGACTTCGGGATTTCGTGGCCATAGACCCGGCTACCGACCGCTGGGCGGTGGTCAATTTCCCCGTTCTTCCCGAAAACCCGTATCAGATAGACATAGCCAGAGCCGCCGAATTAATCGCCAGATATCAGCCGGAACTGCTTATCCTGGGCAAGAGCATGACCCTGCACCGCGAGCCGGTGCAAGAGATTGCCCGGATAATCGCTGATATCCAGCCGAAGCCGGTTGTCCTGTATGATGCGGCCCATGTCCTCGGCCTGTTTGGACCATACTTCCAGGAACCTCTCAACGAGGGGGCTGACATCATCACCGCCTCCACGCACAAGACGTTCTTCGGCACGCAGCGCGGCATCATCGCCAGCAATATGAGCCGGGATTCGGACTACGCTGAGCTCTGGGCAAGCATTACGCGGCGGGCTTTCCCGGGCAGCGTCAGCAACCACCACCTCGGCACTTTGCTCGGGTTGCTCATGGCCACCTATGAAATGAACGCCTACGGGCGCGATTACCAGCGCCAAGTGCTAGCCAACGCCAGAGCTTTCGCCCGGGCGCTGAAGGAACGGGAGCTTCAGGTGGAGGGAGACCTGGCAATCGACTATACAGAGACACATCAGGTCCTCCTGCGCGTCGGTTATGCCCGCGGCATGGAAATGGCGGAACGGCTGGAGAAAAACAACATCATCGTCAACTTTCAGGCGCTGCCCGATGATGAAGGCTTTACCGCCAGCAGCGGCCTGAGAACCGGCGTCCAGGAGATGACCCGCTTTGGCATGAAGGAAGCCGACTTCGCTGAGCTGGCGGACTACATGGCGGCGGTCATTTTTGAAAATAAGAATGTCTCAGAGGAGGTAGCCCACTTCCGGAAGAAGTTCACCACCATGCACTACTGCCTGCCCGCGGAAAAAGCCAGACCCATCGTTGATAAAATGCTCGCCAGTCTGTTAAAATAGTAAGTCTCGTACCAAAAAATTTGATGAGGTGATTTACCAATGCCCAGCTTTCCATATCAGGAGATAAAGCCACCGCAGCGCATCCTTCTGGGCCCTGGCCCCAGCAATGTTCACCCCCGGGTTCAGCAGGCTATGATGGCCCCCGTGCTCGGGCATATGGACCCATATTTTTACACCGTTATGGAAGACATTATGAATCTCCTGCGCTACGCCTTCCGTACCAAAAACGAGCTTACCTTTCCCATTTCCGCCACCGGTTCGGCGGGGATGGAAGCTGGCCTCTGCAATTTTCTGGAACCAGGTGACGTTGCCGTCATCGCGGATAACGGGTTCTTTGCCGAGCGGATGATAAACATTGCCCTGCGCCTCGGTGTGGAAGTTATCCGGCTGGACGCCGAATGGGGGCGCATCATTGAGCCCGAGGCAATCGAAGCCGCCCTCAAATCCCGGAAAAAGGTGAAGCTGCTGGCACTGGTTCACGCCGAAACGTCCACGGGAGTCCTGCAACCGCTCGGTGAGGCTGCAAAACTGGCCAGGCAATACGACGCCCTGTTGCTGGTGGACGCTGTTACCTCGCTGGGTGGGCACGAACTGGCCATTGACGACTGGGGCATTGATATCTGCTATAGCGGTTCTCAGAAGTGCATCAGCTGCCCGCCCGGACTGTCCCCTATCACCGTCAACCAGAAAGCCATGGACACTCTCCCGAACCGCTCCCATGCTGTGCCCAGCTACTACCTGGATCTCTCTCTGCTTTCAAAATACTGGATAAAAGAAAACGGCACCCGGGCCTATCATCACACCGCGCCCGCCTGCATGTTCTACGCCCTGCACGAGGCGCTGGCACTCATTGCCGAGGAGGGCCTGGAGACACGCATCCAGCGCCATTTAAAGCACGGGGCGGCGCTCCATGCCGGCCTCGAGGCGATGGGGCTTGCCTTACATGCTCAAGCCGGACACCGCCTCAGCACCCTGACCACGGTGTGCATTCCCGAGGATGTTGACGATGCCCGGATACGGCAGCGGCTCCTCAGCGACTACAACATCGAGATCGGTGGTGGATTGGGGGCACTGAAGGGGAAGGTATGGCGTATCGGGCTTATGGGGTATTCCTCCACCGAGCAGAATATACTGCTCTTCCTCTCTGCGCTGGAGAGATTGCTGGCAGAGGAAGGCTATAAGACGGAGACCAGTGCTGGAATTACCGCGGCGGTACAGTCACTTCGGAAATAGGGTTATGCTACCCCGCTGAACTGTTGATAGCGCTCCAGTATCTCGGCAGCTATTTTGTCCTGCTCTTTTCCCCGGCAATCGATGGTAATATCGGCGTACTTGAAGTAGAGGTGCCTTCTCTCCTCATAGATTTGCCGCAACGTCTTATATCTCAATCCGACGATTCCCCGGTCCAGACCACCCACCAGCTTGGCCTCTATATTGGCAAAGGAGTCGTCAAGATAGATGAGAACCGCATTCTCTTTGAGGTAGTTCATGAGGTCAGGGTGGTAGATAATGCTGCCCCCCGGCGCCACCACCATCCCCGGCAGATTTATTTCGTACATTCGGCGCTTTTCTATCTGCAGCAGTGCCTCTTCACCCTCGTTATCGATTATTTCCTGTATCCGTTTTCCGTCTTTCTGAAAAATGTAGCCGTCCACGTCCAGGAAACCAAACGCGAGGGCCTGTGCCAGCGTTGTCCCGATTGTGGACTTGCCAACGCCTGCCATACCGATTAGGACAATACCGGTCTTCCTCATTTTGAGCTCTCCACCACCAATTTTCAGCCCAAGAATAGCACCTGTCCTCAGAACCCGTCAACTGAATGATGTTTAACACCGTACCCTATATGGAGCAATTTATATCGGGTATTTACCTGGCACCCTTTGCCGTCTATCTCAGTCTTCCTGCATCCGTTCGGGCTCTCATTTCTTTTTATGGCCGCCTTCTGTGCTTTTTTCGACGTGCGGTCGGGGCCGGTGTGCGCTGGAAAGAACGCCTGTACAGTCGTGAATCTTCCGTTGAGTAAACCATTTAACTCTTATTTTGAGGAAATTTTAGTTATTACCCCTAACTATACTTGACACGCCGTGTTATAATAGTTTTAAATAAATCCACAACTGAATATCAGGCAATAATAAATATCAGACAATAAATTTCGTTCGGAGAATTTTTTACGCTAATCAAATTCAGATTCAGGGTGATACCCAGAAGAGGGGGTGATAAATTTCAAAAGACTAATTGAGGAATCGCTGGATTAAAATACTCTGAGGAGGA
>JABUBP010000016.1_pt1 | contig 29724 bp, 27 predicted proteins | sample 7240331 | NCBI WGS metagenome assembly JABUBP01 (sample SAMN07256347, study PRJNA390944) | subsurface metagenome | isolation source: Methane hydrate marine sediment | place: Pacific Ocean: Eastern North Pacific, ODP site 1244 | collected 2002 | reverse complement strand
CACGAGGCTGTGGTACTTGGTCAGGATGAAGCCAGGCGGTGGGTCTTCATGATGGTTGTCCTTCATGAAGTAGGCCGCCAGCATCGGCGTGACGAAGCGCGCCGCCAGCAGCGAGAAGAACACCTGCACCGACACGGTGATGCCGAACTGCTTGAAGAATTGGCCGGCGATGCCGGACATGAAGCTCGCGGGGGCGAAGATCGCGATGATGGTCAGCGAGATCGCGATCACGGCAAGACCGATTTCGTCGGCCGCCTCGATCGCCGCACGATAGGGCGATTTGCCCATGCGCATGTGGCGCACGATGTTCTCGATTTCGACGATGGCGTCGTCGACCAGAATGCCTGTCGACAGCGTGATGGCGAGGAAGGACACCAGGTTGAGCGAGAAGCCAAGGATGTCCATCGCCCAGAAGGCCGGGAAGATCGACAGCGGCAACGAGACGGCGGCGATGATGGTGGCGCGGAAATCGCGCAGGAACAGCATCACGATGATGACGGCGAGCACGGCGCCCTCGAACAGGGTCGAGATCGCGGCGTCGTAATTGCCCTTGGTGAAGTCGACCGAGGTGTCGATCAGCTTCAGATCGACGTCGGGATAGGCGACCTTGAGCGCATCGATGCGCTTCTGCACGGCCTCGGCGACCTTGACGTCGGAGGCGCCCTTGGAGCGCTTGATGCCGAGCGCCACCACCGGTTCGCCGTTGAAGCGGGCGAAGGTGCGCCGGTCGGCGATGGTGTCGGTGACGGTGCCGAGATCGTCGAGCCGGACCTCGCCGCCGGAGAACAGCGGGATCATGGTGCCGGCAAGCTCGTTCAGCGTCTTGGCGCCGGCCAGCGTGCGGATCGCCTGGTCATTCTTGCCGATTTCGGCGCGGCCGCCGGCGACGTCGACGTTGGTGCCGCGCAGGATCTGGCTGACATTGACCGCGGTGAGGCCGGCGGCCTGCAGGCGGTCCGGATCGAGCGAGACGAGGATCTCGCGCTCGACACCGCCGATGCGCTCGACCTGGGCGACGTTTCGCACGCCCTGCAGCGCGCGCTTGACCACGTCGTCGACGAAGTACGAAAGCTGCTCAGGCGTCTTGCCGGGCGAGATCGCGGCATAGGTGACGATCGGCAGGCCGATGACGTCGACGCGCTGGATCAGAGGCTCGGTGACGTTTTGCGGCAGATTGGCGCGCACGCGCGTCACCGCGTCCTTGACGTCGTTGAGCGCGCGGTCGGTATTGGTTTCCAGTGCGAACTGGATCGTGGTCAGCGACAGGCCGTCGGTGATCGAGGACGAGATATGCCGCACGCCTTCGACGCCGGAGACGCCGTCTTCGATGGTCTTGGTGACCTGCGATTCAAGTTCGGAAGGCGCCGCGCCGAATTGCGACACCGCAACCGAGATCACCGGGATGTCGGCCGACGGCAGCCGCGTTATCGCGAGCTTGCTGAACGACACCCAGCCGAGCACCAGCAGGATGATCGAGAAGACGACGGAGGGAAGTGGATTGCGGATCGACCAAGCGGAAATATTGAGAGCCATCAGCGTACCCGCACACGATCGAGTTCATCAGCGAACATGGTCTTGATCTGGTCGCCGTCATGCAGCGAGGTGCCAGCATCGGCCACGACGATTTCGCCGACGTCGAGGCCTTCAAGGATTTCGGTCGAGGTTTCCGACGACAGCCCGACGCGGACCTTGCGCGTCTCGATGGTGTTGCCGTTCTTCACCACCTGCACGGTGAGGCGGTCGATCGCGGTGTGGGGCACGGCGACGCCGCAAGAGCGCTTGGCGTCGATATTGGCGCGGGCGAACATGCCGACCTTGAGCGAGGGATTGGCGGTCAGCGCAATCCGCACCTTGCCGAGCTGGCTGGTGCGGTCGATCTGCGGCGACACCAGGCGAACGCGGCCGACGAGGTCGGGCGCGCCGTCGCGGCTGATGCGCGCGGTCGCGCCGGGATTGAGTTTCAGGATATGCACGCTCGGCACTTCGGCATCGAGCTCGATCTCGTTATTGATGGCGATGCGGAACATCGGGCCGGCCTGGGGCGAGGCCGGCGCACCGACGATGGTGCGGACTTCGGTGATGAGGCCCGCGGCGGGTGCCCGCAGCGAGACCGGCCCCCGGCTGCCGCCCTGCGGCTGACCGGGCTGCTGTGGCGGCGCCGACAGGCGCGCCAGCTCCTGGTTCTCCGTGACGATATCGCCTTCGCGGACGAACAGGTCGGTGACCTTGGAGCCTTCCTGGTCGGCGCCAACAACCGCTTCGCGCTTGGGCACGATGAAGCCGGTGACGCGAACCATGTCGGAGAAGCAGGCATTGACTGTCTTGGCGACCACGACCAGCGCCTGACCGGTGGTCTCCGGCTTTTCGCGGTGCGGGCGGTGTTCCCAATAATAGTAGCCGCCAACGAGAACGACGAAGGCGAGGGTGCCGAGCGCAGGCTTGATATATTCGGTGAGGGGCTTCATCGCCGGATCATTCCAGGACCAGATTCGTGTGGAGCGTCGCCGCTGCGCATGGCAGGCGGCCTGTTTTAGCGCGTTTTGCCGGGCTGTGGATACATTCCGGCCGCGGCAATCGGCCGGGGAAGGTGAGCAAAAAGCCTCCGTTCGGGATCGGCCCGGACGGAGGCTCTTGTGTTGAAACGCCCGAAAACACCACGCAAGTCAGCTTGAAGCTTACTTCTGCGCGGTTTGCTTGGTTTCCATGTTCACCACCTGCACGCGGCGGTTGGCTTCCGCGAGCGGCTGGCTCGGATCCTTCAGCTTGCTCTTGCCGTAACCAACGGTGACGAGGTCGCTGCCGTTCACGCCAAATTTCTCGATCAGGTACTTCTTGATCGCATCGGCCCGGCGCTCGGACAGGCTCTGGTTATATTCTTCGCCGCCCGCCGCATCGGTGTGGCCAGCCACCACGAAGGTCGAGCCCTTGAGTTCGGCGTTGGACAGGGCGCGGCCCAGGGCCTGTACCGACGGGATCGACTTGGCGCTGATATCGGCCGAGTTGTAGTCGAAGGTGATCTCCAGATCGATCTTCGGCTTGTCCTTGACGATCGCGGCGATTTCCTCGCGTTCGGTCTGGGACAGCGACCGGGTGGTGCGGCCGCGCACGGTGGAGACGAACTTGGCCTCGGCGGGATTGGCAGCGGGTGCCGCATCGCCGCCACCGGCGGACAGGCCGCGGGTCAGCGGCTTCTTGGTCGGGGTCAGGGCCTTGAGAATCTGGTCCTCGGTGACCTCGTCGGCGGCCCGGGCCGCGCCGATGCCAAGGGAAAGTGCGGTGCCGACGGTCAAAATCGCGGCGAACGCGGTGAGATTTTTCCGTCCAGAAAACTTTGCCATTGCCAGTCCCTCCTGCGCTGCCTGCGCGGTTCCAATCAACAAGCCAAAATTGACAGCCGGACCTCAGCGGTCGCGGCGCTGATACCCTTTAGTCTCTGGGCCCCACCCCGGGGTTCGAAGCAAGGCCGCCTCAAAACGCGTCACTGCACCCCGTAATCGGCGAATTCCTTGACGATATTCGGGTCCATCGCCTTGGCGTTAGCTATATCCAGGTCGCCCTCGGCAATCGAGCCGTTCCGCTTCTTGGCCAGGCCCCGCCCGAAAAGCGAGGAGGTCAGCCGCGGATTGATCCGCAGCGCCGCATCGAAGTCGGCGATGGCGTTCTTGGTCTGGCCGCTCTTGAGGTTCAAGAGCCCGCGGCTGTCGAGCGCGTCGACGAAATTCGGCCGCAGCCGCAAAGCCTCGTTGCAGTCCCTCAATGCCGCCTGCAGGTCGCCGATCACGGTGCGGGCCCAGCAGCGGTTGTTATAGGCCTCGACGTCCTTCGGGTTCAGCCGCAGCGAATTGTTGAAGTCCTTGATGGCGAGGTCATAGGCGCCCTTGCTGGCATAGACCTGGCCACGCCGGTAAAGGGCTGCCGAATCGTCCGGATTGCTGTTGAGCTTGTCGGTCAGGCTCTTGATCGTGGGATCGTCAGCCAGCGCCAGCTCGGTCTTCGGCTGCGCGGTCGGCGGCGGAGTCACGTCGACCCTTGGCGGCGGCGGCGGCGGCGGAATTTCCACGCGCGGCTGCTCCTGGGCCGGGGGCGGCGGCGGAGGAGGCGGCGGCGGAATATTGGCCTGCTGTGTCGGCGATGGCGACGGACTCGGGGTGACCGAAGTCGAAGGGGGTGGTGGCGGCGGGCTCGACGGCCGTGGACCGGAGCCGCCGGGAATGAAGGAGAAATCTTCGGCTAGCGAGGATGAAATCCACGGTACCTGCTCGCTGCGCGAGGCGCGGGTGACGCCGACCCTTGTGCGGTTCAGCGTTTCCTCGGCGGTCAGATCGGGAACGCGGATTTCCTTGAGCAATTCGCGCACGAAAAGGCTGCGATCGCCACCGCTGTCGCCGACCACGGAAGACAGTGCCGCCGAATACATCACCAGCGTGCCGTTCGGCGCGATCACGGGAGCAAGGCCGGCCGAGAAGCTGCGGAACCTGCGCTCAAACGGGTTGCGCCTGGAGGCATCGATCAGCGCGATCTTGACGCCGGCGCCGCGGCTGTTGATTTCGCCCAGCACTGTCTCGAGGCTGAATCCGTCACGGCGCACATCGGGCTCGGTCCAGATCTGGGCGTCCACCGGAATCATGTAGCTCTGGCGGCCGGACTGGATGCCGAAACCGGAGAAGAAAATAAGTGCAACTGCGCCCGGCTTGATCTTGCCGTACAGCCGCTCGAAGGCGCGGCGCATCTGGTCGCCGGTCAGGTTCTCGCCGATTTCGACGGTAAAGCCGTCGCGCTTCAGTTCGGCTGCGAACTCACGGGCGTCGTTGATCGGCTCGCGCAGCGGCGCTTCCGCATCGGGATATTTGGAGTTGCCGATCACGAGCGCCAGGCGCTCGCCCGCGGCCAGCGACGGCACGGCCGAGGAAACCGAAATCAGCAGGGAAAGAAGCAAAGCGCGGATTTTCATAGTGGCGGCGGTCCAGCCCAAAAAGGCGCCGATCCAGCTTCGCGCCGCGGCGACCTTACTTGACGAAAACCGCATTATCAAACCCGTCATTCGGACCGTCAACCGCTTGCGGCTTCAATGTTAATTGCGACAATAGACCGCGACAAAATTTTCCGGGGCAGCGGAATAGACCGCCGCTCCGTAGCGCCTGCCCTGATGGGCCGGACAGGCTGACCCCGGTTCCTTTACCGATAGTCGTGCCAAATCAATGTGATTGGCCTCACATTACCGTCCTGTCATCCATTTCCACGACCGCCGTGTCACCACACGCCTGACATGCGCGCGGTGCGGTTTGACCTTTGCGTATCACAATGGCTTGGTGGCCTCGCCTGACTTGCCTCAATCAACGAAAAGAAAAATCCATGGGAAACGCCTACGAAATCTACGCGCTCCGCTATGCGACCATGTCGCCGCGCACGCCCCACATGAATTTCCTGGTCCCCGATCCGCATGACACCACCGCGCAGGACCTCGATTATTTCGTCTGGCTGGTCCGGGGCGGCGGCCGCGACATCCTGGTCGATACCGGCTTCAACGCCGAGGAGGCCAGGGCGCGGGCCCGCAAGCTGACGCTCAATCCGGTCGATGCGCTTGAGCGCTTCGGCGTCAAGGCCGAGGCGATCAAGGACGTCATCGTCACCCATCTGCATTATGACCACGCCGGCAATCTCGACCGTTTCCCCAATGCACGCTTCCATCTGCAGGATCGCGAGATGAGCTACGCGACGGGGCGCTGCATGTGCAACGGCATGCTTCGCCATCCGTTCTCGGTGGAGCACGTCACGACGATGGTGCGCCATGTCTATGGCGACCGCGTCACCTTTCATTCCGGTGACGGCGAGATCGCGCCGGGCGTCACCGTGCATCGTGTTGGCGGACATTCCGACGGGCTGCAGGTCGTGCGGGTGGAAACCGCGCGCGGCCCCGTCGTGCTGGCGTCGGACGCTGCGCATTATTACGCGAACCTGCAAAAGCGAAGCCCGTTCCCGATCGTCTACAATGTCGGTGACATGGCGACGGGCTGGGAAATCGTCGAGCGGCTGGCCGGTCATCCCGACCGCTTCATTCCCGGCCACGATCCGATCGTGTCGGAAATCTATCCGCGCGCCAGCGACAAGGTGGATGCGTTCGCGCTGCATCTGGCGCCATCGCGCTCGTTTGCCAGGTAAGGCGGGGTAGCCATGATCACGCGCTTTGCCGGACTTACACCGACCCGCAGCCGGGCGGTCGCGCACGACGACCTTGTTTTCACCGTCGCGGTGGCGCCCGATCCGGTCAGTCCGTCCATGTATGAGCAGAGCGTGAAAGCGCTGGCGCGCATCGACGAGAGCCTCGCGCTATGTGGCACGGACAAGAGCAGGATCCTGTCGGCCATCGTCTACGTCGCCGACATCAAGCAGAAGCAAGAGATGAACCGCGCCTGGGATGAGTGGGTCGATCGCAAGAACCCGCCGATGCGGGCCTGTCTCGGCGTCGATCTCGAACCGCCGCACATCGTGGAGATCGTGGTGACGGCCGTGAAGTAGGCCGTTCGCCGTCATTGCGAGCGGAGCGAAGCAATCCAGCTTCCTTCGCCGCAACAAGAAAGCTGGATTGCTTCGTCGCTTCGCTCCTCGCAATGACGGGGAGAGAAACTAGTACGTCTCCTTGGCGTCGGCCTCTTCGCTGGTCTGGATCAGGCTGAGGCCGGCCTCGAGCTTGCCGAGCAGGACAGCAAAATCGCGGCGCTCCTGCGTGGAGAGGCAGGCGAGGATTTCCTGCTCGCGCTGCAACAGGCGGGGAAACAGCTCTTCGTACAGCGTGCGCCCCTTGCGGGTCAGGCGCAGGCGGAATTCGCGGCGATCGTTTTCATTCTCGACGCGCTCGATGAAGCCGCGCTGCAGCAGCGCGGTCACCGCGCGGCTGATCGTCGATTTGTGGGTGCGCGTGCATTCCGCGACATATTGCGCGCTGCAGGGTTCCTTGCGGAAGCCTAGCGTCGCGAGCACGCGCCAAGCCGGGATGTCGAGCCCGTAGCGCTCCCCGTATTCGATGGCAAGCGCGCCGGAAACCTCCGCCGCCAGCCGGTTGAGGCGGAACGGCACGAACTTGAAGAGATCGAGCCGCGCGCTCTTCTTCGCCGCGCAATCTTCGCGGGGAGGGGCGGCCGGCTCACTCGCCAATGGCTTGGCCAAGAGGTTCGCTCCAATTTGAGTTGACGGCGGGCCGCGGACGGAGTTTAAGATAGTTGCACGTGCGACTAATTAACAGGGCCGCCGGCTGTTGGCCAGAGCAAAATCCGCCTGAGCAAGATCCTCCTGAGCAAATCCATGGCGCAGAGCAAAGTCCAGTTCGGCTATCGACGCCATCCCGACCAGGACCGGCCGGGCGGGACACCGGCCGAGCATGCGGTGGTGGTGGTCGGCGCCGGACCGGTCGGGCTGTCGCTGGCCATCGATCTTGCCCAGCGCGGCCACAAGGTGGTGCTGCTGGATGATGCCGACCGGATCGGCGAGGGCTCGCGCGCGATCTGCTTCTCCAAACGCTCGCTGGAATTCTGGGACCGGCTCGGCGTCGGCGAGCGCATGGTCGAAAAGGGCGTGGTGTGGAGCGTCGGCAAGATCTTTCACGGCGCCTCCCAGCTCTACCAGTTCAACCTGCTGCCGGAGGAAGGCCACAAGCGGCCGGCCTTCATCAACCTGCAACAATTCTACGCCGAGGCCTATCTGGTCGACCGCGTCCAGCATCTGCCAGGCATTGACCTGCGCTGGCGCAACAAGGTGAGCGCGCTCGATCGGCGCAATGATTATGTCGCGCTGACGATCGATACGCCCGAGGGCCCTTACACGCTGCATGCGCAATATGTGATCGCCTGCGACGGCGCGCGCTCGTCGCTGCGGCAGATGGTGGGCGCGGAATTTTCCGGACAGGTGTTCGAGGACCAGTTCCTGATCGCCGACGTCAAGATGACCGCGGCATTCCCGACCGAGCGCTGGTTCTGGTTCGATCCGCCGTTCCATGCTGGCCGTTCGGCGCTGCTGCACAAGCAGCCGGACGACGTCTGGCGCATCGATCTGCAACTTCATCCCGACGCCGATCCGCTGGTCGAGAAGAAACCGGAAAACGTGGCGCCGCGGATCGCGCGCATGCTCGGCCATGAGCAGTTCGATTTCGAGTGGATCTCGCTCTACAAGTTCCAGTGTCGGCGCATGGACCGTTTCATCCATGGCCGTGTGATCTTCGCCGGGGATTCCGCGCATCAGGTGTCGCCGTTCGGCGCGCGGGGCGCCAATTCGGGGCTGGAAGACGCCGAGAATATCGCCTGGAAGCTCGACCGCGTGCTGCGCGGAACTTCGCCCGAGACCCTGCTCGAGACCTATCACACCGAGCGCAGCGCCGCCGCGGACGAGAACATCCGCGAGTCCACGCGCTCCACCGATTTCATGGCGCCCACGACGGAACAGGAAGCGCGGCTGCGCCGGGCGGTGCTGTCGCTGGCCAAGGAAACCGAATTCGGCAAGCGCATGGTCAATGGCGGGCGGCTGTCGGTGCCGTCGGTCTACGACACGCCGCTCTCGACGCCGGATACTGACGTTTGGCGCGGCGGTCCGCGTCCGGGCACGTCGATGCCGGATGCGCCGGTGGCGGACCATACCGGCAATCCGATGTTTCTGACGGAAGCCTTCATCCGCAAGGGAACGCGTTTCACCTTGCTGACGTTCGGCAATGGTAAAGTCGATGCGCCCGAGGGCGTCGGCACGATCCGCATCGGCGGCGAGGATGGAATGGTCGATGCCGCAGGATTTGCCGGCAAGCGCTACGACGCCGAGCCAGGCGCGACCTATCTGCTGCGGCCCGACGGCTATGTGGCCGCGCGATTCCGCGCGCCGTCACGGCCTGCGATCGAAGCAGCGTTGGCGCGCGCCTGCGGACTGCGTTGAGGGGATTTCGCGATGCCGCTGTCGACCAGTTCCAACTTTGCCAGCCCCGATGACGCCTTCCGCGCCGTCGTCGAGGCGCATCGCGGCTTGAGCGAGGCGGAGAGCGCCGATCTCGATGCCGCGCTGGTGCTGGTCCTTGCCAATCACATCGGCGACATCGAGGTGCTCAAGGAAGCCATCACGCTCGCCAAACGGCGCATGCTGGATGCAAGCCAGCAGCAGCAACAACAGCAACAACAATAACGGCTCAAGGGAATTGGTTTAATGGCTGTCAGTTTCGCATCCACCGGTGACATGGCCGAGAAAAAGGTCACCTTCTCCGACATCGGCTCCGACATCTATGCCTTCACCGCTGAGGGCGATCCGAACACGGCGATCGTCGTCGGCGACGATAGCTGCCTGGTGTTCGATGCGCAGGCGACGCCGGCGATGGCCAACAAGGTGATCGAGCGGGTGCGCTCCGTCACCGACAAGCCGATCAAATATGTCGTGCTGTCGCATTACCATGCGGTGCGCGTGTTGGGCGCTTCCGCCTACAAGGCGCAAGGCATCGTTGCTTCCGAGGAAACCTATCGCCTGATCCAGGAGCGCGGCCAGCAGGATTGGGATTCGGAATACGGCCGCTTCCCGCGCCTGTTCCAGGATGCCAAGAGCATTCCCGGCCTGACCTGGCCGACGCTGACCTTCGAAACCGACATGACCATCTATCTCGGCAAGCGCGAGGTGCGGCTGATGTCGCTCGGCGCCGGCCACACCTCCGGCGACATCGTCGCCTGGGTGCCGGACGCCGAGGTGATGCTGTCGGGCGATCTGATCGAATATCACTCGGCCTGTTATTGCGGCGACGCATATTTGCGCGAATGGCCGGCGACGCTGAACGAAATCCGCGGCTTCAATCCGAAGGCAATTGCGCCCGGGCGCGGCGATGCGCTGAAGGGCGTTGCCACCGTGCGCGATGCCATCGCGATGACCCGCGACTTCGTCACCACGCTTTATGGCGCCGCGGAAACCTCGGTCGCCAAGGGCCGCACCCTGAAGGAATCGATGGCGGCGACGCGCGAGGTGATGGACCCGAAATTCTCGACGTTTGCCATCTACGAACACTGCCTGCCGTTCAACGTCTCGCGCGCATTCGACGAGGCCTCGGGAATCGACGATCCCGTGATCTGGACCGACGCGCGCGACCGCGAAATGTGGGCTTCCCTGCAAGGAGGAGGATAGACATGAACATCAACACCTCGCCTGACACCATCAGCCGCAGTTCGGTGCAACTGACGCCGGGTTACATGTCCGGCTTCGGCAACAGTTTTGAGACCGAGGCATTGCCCGGCGCGCTGCCGATCGGACGCAATTCGCCGCAGCGCTGCGCCTACGGCCTCTATGCCGAGCAACTGTCCGGCTCGCCGTTCACCGCGCCGCGCGGCACCAACGAGCGCTCCTGGCTCTATCGCATCCGCCCCTCGGTGAAACATTCCGGCCGCTTCACCAAAGTCGACATGGGCAATTGGCGCACCGCGCCGTGCCACGAATACGATTTGCCGATCGCGCAACTTCGCTGGAATCCGGCGCCGTTGCCCAAGGGTGACGTCACCTTCCTGCAGGGCGTGCACACCATGACCACCGCCGGTGATGCCAACACGCAAGGCGGCATGGCGGCGCACATCTATCTCATCACCAAGTCGATGGTGGACCAGAATTTCTATAACGCCGATGGCGAGCTGATGTTCGTTCCGCAGCAGGGCAACGTCCGCCTCGTCACCGAGTTCGGCCGCATCGATATCGAGCCCGGCGAGATCGCGGTGGTCCCGCGCGGCGTGAAATTCCGCGTCGAGATTCCGAACGGCCCGGCGCGCGGCTATCTCTGCGAGAATTACGGCGGCGCCTTCACGCTGCCGGAGCGCGGCCCGATCGGCGCCAACTGCCTTGCCAATTCGCGCGACTTCCTGACACCGGTCGCCGCCTATGAGGACAAGGACACGCCGACCGAGTTGTTCGTGAAATGGGGCGGATCGCTGTTCAAGACGGAGCTGCCGCATTCGCCGATCGACGTCGTCGCCTGGCACGGCAATTATGCGCCCTACAAATACGACCTGCGCACCTTCTCGCCGGTCGGCGCCATCGCCTACGACCATCCCGATCCCTCGATCTTCACCGTGCTGACCTCGCCGTCGGAGACCGCGGGCACGGCGAATATCGACTTCGTGATCTTCCCGGAGCGCTGGATGGTGGCGGAAAACACCTTCCGCCCGCCGTGGTATCACATGAACATCATGAGCGAGTTCATGGGCCTGATCTACGGCGTCTACGATGCGCGCCCGGAAGGTTTTGTGCCGGGCGGTGCATCGCTGCACAATTGCATGCTGCCGCACGGCCCCGACCGCCAGGCGTTCGATCACGCCAGCAACGGCGAACTGAAGCCGGTGAAGCTGACGGGCACCATGGCTTTCATGTTGGAGACGCGATTTGCACAGCGGGTGACCGAATATGCGGCGAAATCGTCGACGCTGCAGGGCGATTACTCGGACTGCTGGAAGGGGCTGGATAAGCGGTTCGATCCGAACAAGCCGTAGTATCTCTTGTCATTCCGGGGCGCCGCGCAGCGGCGAGCCCGGAATCCATACTCACGATGGTGGCTATGGATTCCGGGCCTGCGCCTCACGGCGCATCCCGGAATGACGAACAGCTAGAGTTTGCTGCGAAGCCCGCGAGGAAAGTGTAGTGCCCCACCCCAACGACCCAAAACTCCGCTCTTTCATCTCCGTCGACCCGGCCTCCGACTTCCCGATCCAGAACCTGCCCTACGGCGTGTTTTCGGCGAAAGACGGCCTCGCCCCGCGCGTCGGCGTCGCGATCGGCGATTACGTGCTCGATCTCTGGCAGCTCGCGCAGGATTGCCGCATAGACGTGCGCGACATCGGGGTGTTTTCCGCCTCCAGCCTGAACCCGTTCATGGCGCTGGGCCCAAAAGTATGGTCGAGCACGCGCACGCGCATCAGCGAACTCTTGCGCAACGATCACCCCGAACTGCGCGACAACGAAGAGCTGCGCCGGCGCGCGCTAATTCCGATGGCGGACGTCAGGCTGCACATGCCGATCGCGGTCTCCGGCTACACGGACTTCTATTCGTCGAAGGAGCACGCCACCAATGTCGGCGTCATGTTCCGCGGCAAGGACAACGCCCTGCAACCGAACTGGCTGCACATGCCGATCGGCTATAACGGCCGCGCTTCCACCGTCGTGGTCAGCGGCACCAAGGTGAAGCGGCCGCGCGGACAATTGAAGCCGCCGACGGCCGATCTGCCGAGTTTCGGGCCGTGCAAACGGCTCGATTTCGAGCTGGAAATGGGCGTCGTGGTCGGCCAGCCCTCGAAGATGGGCGAGATGCTCACCGAAGCGCAGGCCGAGGAGATGATTTTCGGCTTCACCATCCTCAACGACTGGAGCGCGCGCGACATCCAGCAATGGGAATACGTGCCGCTCGGGCCATTCCAGGCCAAGGCGTTCGCGACCTCGATCAGCCCCTGGATCGTGACACGCGAGGCGCTGGAGCCGTTCCGCTTGCACGGACCGAAGCAGGAACCGGAGCCGCTCGCCTATCTGAAGCAGGCACGGCCGAACAACTACGACATGGAGCTCGATGTCGCCTTGCGAGCCCACGCCATGAACGAGGCGAAAAGCATCTGCCGCACCAATTTCAAATACATGTACTGGTCGTCGGTGCAGCAGCTCGTGCACCATGCTTCCTCAGGCTGCGCCATGAATGTCGGCGATCTCCTAGGGTCGGGTACGATCTCCGGTCCGGAGAAGAACCAGCGCGGCAGCCTGCTGGAGATCAGCTGGAACGGCACCGAGCCGGTCGAACTCGCAGCCGGCGTCAAGCGCGCTTTCCTCGAAGACGGCGACTCCCTCGTCATGCGCGGTTGGTGCCAGGGCGACGGCTACCGCGTCGGCTTCGGCGAAGTGGAAGGGACGATTCTTCCGGCGGCTTGATAGTCGCAGCCGTCATTCTGACCGCGATAGTCTAGCGATCTTGCGGCGCGATGTCTTTCAACCGCGCGCAATGCGCGGCGATATCGTCGAGGCTGTACTTCAAGTGCACGCGTTTGTCTGATGGCGCCTGCTTTGCCGTGCACACACCGGGCCGCCACTCCTTCGCGGGCCGGATCGGCCGCGGCACGAAGCCGCCGCCGCAGTTGGGGCAGACATTGCCGAGCTTGTTCTCGGCACAATCGGCGCAAAAGGTACACTCGTAGGAGCAGATGCGCGCCTCCGTCGCCGAGGGCGGCAGGTCCTTGTCGCAATATTCGCAGTTCGGGCGCAGTTGCAGGGCCATGGTGGTCTCGTGAGGATTCGATTTGCAGTCGATGATCGCAGGCGCAAGAAGAAAGTCGAATGACGAATTTCCCTCGATTTCAGCCGCACATTGCTGCCGAGGCGAGGGGACTATCCAGATAGCGGCAGTTTCGAACTCTCCTTCAGCCGATCCAGCACGATCGACGAGCGTACATGCGCCACGCTCTGGTGCGGCATCAGCACATTGTTGACGAGGTCGGAGAGGCCCTTGAGGTCGCGCAGCACCACCTTCAGCACATAGTCGGCGTCACCGGTGAGCGAATAGGCCTCCTGGATCTCATCCACGCGGCCAACCAGCGCGCGAAACTTCTTTGAATTATCGGGCGAGTGGGTCGCCAGCGTGATCTGGATGAAAGCGACGAGGTTAAAGCCGAGCGATTCAGCCGAGAGATCGGCGTGATAGCCCGCGATAACCTTCTCCTCCTCCAGCCGCATCCGCCGGCGCGAGCATTGCGAGGCGGAGAGGCCGACGAGCTCGGCGAGCTGCTGGTTGGTCAGCCGGCCGTCATCCTGCAGCGCGGCCAGCATTTTGAGGTCGAAGGCGTCTGTTTGGATCATGCGTCAATGGCTACTTTGGTGCACGAATCGTGCATAATTCTAGCAAAATATATCCTTATTTGCACGCACCTTGCGCCGATTCCGGGTGAAAATGCACGAAATCATTCTTGGGAGTTCAGCTCATGGGTCCGTTTCCGCACGATGCGCCGCCTGCCACCATCACGGCGGACAACCCGATGGGCACCGACGGCTTCGAGTTCGTCGAATGCACGCATTGTTCAAGCTGATGGGCTTTGCGCCGGTTGCCCGCCACAAGAGCAAGAAGATCACCGTCTACCGCCAGGGCGACGTCAATTATCTCGTCAATGAGGAGGTCGGCACCCACGGCTTCAACTTCGTCGCCGCACACGGCCCCAGCGCGCCGTCGATGGCGTTCCGCGTCGTCGATGCGAAGCAAGCCTATGAGCGCGCCATCGCGCTCGGCGCCGAGCCGGCCGGGCTTTCATCGCTGGAGAAGACGCTCGACGTGCCCGCCATCAAGGGCATCGGCGGCAGCATCCTTTATTTCGTCGATCGCTATGGCGCCAAGGGCTCGGCCTACGACGCCGAGTTCGAATGGACCGATGTGCGCGATCCGCGCCCTGCCGGCTCCGGGCTCTATTACATCGATCACCTCACCCATAACGTCCATCGCGGGCGCATGGATGTATGGACCGGCTTCTACGCAAAGCTGTTCAACTTCCGCCAGATCCGCTTCTTCGACATCGAGGGCCGCGCCTCCGGCCTGTTCTCGCGCGCGCTGACCAGCCCGGACGGCAAGATCCGCATTCCCATCAACGAGGATGCCGGCGATTCCGGGCAGATCGAGGAATATCTCAACGTCTACAAGGGCGAGGGCATCCAGCACATCGCCTGCGGCGTGCGCGACATCCACCGCACCGTCGAGGGCCTGCGCGAGGCGGGCCTGCCGTTCATGCCGTCGCCGCCCGCCGCCTATTTCGAGAAGATCGACGCGCGGCTGCCGAAGCATGGCGAGGACGTGCCGCGGTTGCAACAGAACGGCATCCTGATCGACGGCGAGGGCGTGGTCGATGGCGGCCACACCAAGGTGCTGCTGCAGATCTTCTCGGCCAACGCGATCGGCCCGATCTTCTTCGAATTCATCCAGCGCAAGGGCGACGACGGATTTGGCGAGGGCAATTTCAAGGCGCTGTTCGAATCGATCGAGGAAGATCAGATCCGCCGCGGCGTGCTGAAGGTCGAGCACGGGCGCGCGGCTTAGTTCTGCACACAAATATCCGCGTCATGCCCCGCCTTGTGCCGGGCATCCACGTTCTTGGCAAATCGAAGCAAGACGTGGATGGCCGGGTCAAGCCCGGCCATGACGAACGATCTTTGACGGCGACGTTTATCGCTTCCACGCGCCCACGAGCTGGGCGATATCCGACTTCTCCGGCTCGCGGATTGCCGACGGCGTGCGCGAGAAGCGCGGGGCAGGGGCGGGCTGCGTCACGCCGTGACGCTCGACGAAGACTTTTCGTGCCGCCATGTGCGGATGCTTCGGCGCTTCCGCCATGGTGAGGATCGGCGCGAAGCAGATGTCGGTGCCTTCCATGATCTTGCACCAGTCGGCGCGCGACTTGCTCTTGAACACTTTCGCCAGCTTTTCCTTCAGCGCGGGCCAGGCCTTGCGGTCCATCTGCGCGTCGAAATCGGCGTCGGTGAGATCGGCATGCTTGCGAAGCAGCGCGTAGAACTGCGGCTCGATTGAGCCGATCGAGATGAAGTTGCCGCAGGAGCATTCGTAGACGCCGTAGAAATGCGCGCCGCCGTCGAGGAAATTCTGGTCACGGCCTTCGGTCCAGCGGCCGATCGCGGTCATGTCGAAGAACATCGACATCAGCGAGGCCGCGCCGTCGCACATCGCGGTATCCACCACCTGGCCCTTGCCGGAGCGGGAAGCTTCGAGCAGTGCGGCGAGCACGCCGACCACCAGATAAAGCGCGCCGCCACCGAAATCGCCCACCAGATTGAGTGGCGGCACCGGCTTCTCCTTGGTGCCGATGGCGGCCAGCGCGCCGGTGATGGAGATGTAGTTGATGTCATGGCCGGCGGCGTTGGCGAGCGGGCCTTCCTGGCCCCAGCCGGTCATGCGGCCGTACACCAGTTTCGGGTTGCGCGCGAGCACGACATCGGGCCCGAGGCCGAGACGCTCCATCACGCCGGGGCGAAAGCCCTCGATCAGTGCATCAGCGCCGGCGAGCAGGTCGAGCACCTGGGTGACGGCGGCCTTGTCCTTGAGATCGAGCTCCACCACCTTGCGGCCGCGGCCCGCGACCGACTTCATGTTCTTGCTCGCGCCGACGCGGTCGAGCGTCACCACCTCGGCGCCCATGTCCGCCAGCATCATGCAGGCGAACGGGCCCGGGCCGATGCCTGCGAATTCGACGATGCGGAATCCGGCGAGCGGGCCGGAAGTCTTGGTGGCGGCATGGGACGCGGGTTTGTCGAGCACGGTGTTTCCTCGGAACGGTTTTAATTAGCTGATTAGCTAAATTGTCTCGCCTTAGCCGTCCACTGGCAAGCAAATCTTGCCGTCAAAGCGAAACGGCGCGCATCGCTGCGCGCCGCTTGCATGGCTCGACCAGGGCGTTTTCAAGCGAAGTGGATACCGGTTCGCGCGAAGAAAACGCGTCAAATCAAGAAACTGGAGCTTCGGTTCTGATTCAATCAGAAACCGAAAGCTCCAGAGAGATAGATCGGTCAGCCCGCGGCCTGCACCGCACGCTGCGCCATCACCTTGATCAGGTTCGCGCGGTAATCGGATGAGCCGTGGATGTCGCTGAGCAGCCCGTCCGCCGAAATCTTGATGGCGTCGATTGCCCCGGCAGACCAGTTCGCCTTTAGCGCCGCCTCAATCGCCGGCACCCGCATGACGCCGTTCTGCGACGCGCCGGTGGCGGCGACGCGCACGTCTCCGCCTGGTGTCTTCGCCACGAATACGCCGGTCAGTGCAAAGCGCGAAGCCGGATGCGGGAACTTTGAGTAGCCAGCCTTGGCCACCACGGGGAACGAGACCGCGGTGATGATCTCGCCGTCATTGAGCGCCGTCGAGAACAAGCCCTTGAAGTACTCGTCGGCCGCAATGGTGCGTTTGTTGGTCTTGATGGTGGCGCTGAGCGCCAGCACTGCAGCGGGATAATCCGCGGCGGGATCGTTGTTGGCCAGCGAGCCGCCGATGGTGCCGCGATGGCGCACGGCGGGATCGCCGATCAGCGACGCCAGATAGGCAAGCGCGGGAATCGCCTTCTTCACGGCATCGCTTTGCGCCACGTCGTGATGCGTGGTCGCGCCCTTGATCTCGACGCCGTTGCCGGTCGCGGCGACGCCGACCATGTCCTTGATCTTTGCCAAATCGATCACATCGGATGGCGAAGCCAGCCGCTGCTTCATCACGGGGATCAGCGTCTGGCCGCCGGCCAGATACTTTGCTTCCTTGCCCTTGGCGAACATGGCAGCGGCCTCGTCGACTGAGGAGGCGCGGTGATAGGTGGTCTCGTACATGTTGCGTCCTCCTTAACCGTGAATCGCATGCCAGACGCGGTCGGGCGAAGCCGGCATTTCCAGCTTGTTGTTGCCGATCGCATCCGTGATCGCGTTGATGACGGCGGCCGAGGCGCCGATCGCGCCCGCCTCGCCGCAGCCCTTGACGCCGAGCGGATTGCTCGGGCACGGCGTCATCGTGTGCTGGATCTTGAACGACGGCAGGTCGTCGGCGCGCGGCATGGTGTAGTCCATGAACGAGGCCGTGATCGGCTGGCCGTCGGAATTGTAGACGGCGTGCTCGAGCAGCGCCTGTCCGATGCCCTGCGCGAGGCCGCCGTGCACCTGGCCTTCGACCACCATCGGATTGATCAGACGTCCGAAGTCGTCGGCGGCAACGAAGTTCACGAACGAGGTCTTGCCGGTGGCGGCATCGACCTCGACCTCGCAAATATAGGCACCAGCCGGGAAGGTGAAGTTGGTCGGGTCGTAGAAGGCGGTTTCCTTCAGGCCCGGCTCCATGCCTTCAGGCAGATTGTGCGCGGTATAGGCCGCGAGCGCGACCATCGGCAGCGCGATCGACTTGTCGGTGCCGGTCACCTTGAACTCGCCGTTCTCGATGACGATGTCGTTCTCGCTCGCTTCCAGCGCGTGCGCCGCGATCTTCTTGGCCTTGGCTTCGACCTTCTCCATCGCCTTGATGATGGCGGTGCCGCCGACTGCGATCGAGCGCGAGCCATAGGTGCCCATGCCGAACTGCACCTTGTCGGTGTCGCCATGCACGATCGAGACCTGGCTGATGGGAACGCCGAGGCGTTCGGCGATCAGTTGCGCAAACGTGGTCTCATGGCTCTGGCCGTGGCTGTGCGAACCGGTGAGCACCTCGATGGTGCCGACCGGATTGACGCGGATTTCCGCCGATTCCCACAGGCCGACGCCGGCGCCGAGACTGCCGACCGCCTTCGACGGCGCGATGCCGCAAGCCTCGATGTAGCAGGACACGCCGAGACCGCGCAGCTTGCCTTCGGCTTTCGCCTTGGCCTTGCGCGCGGGGAAGCCGGCGTAGTCGATTGCCTTCATCGCCGCGTCGAGCGAGGCGTTAAAGTCGCCGGCGTCGTAGGCCATGATCACAGGCGTCTGATACGGGAACGAGGTGATGAAGTTCTTCCGGCGCAGCTCCGTCGGATCGACCTTGAGCTGCCGCGCCGCGGTCTCCATCAGGCGTTCGAGCAGGAAGCTCGCCTCGGGCCGGCCGGCGCCGCGATAGGCGTCGACGGGCGTGGTGTTGGTGTAAACCGCCATCACCTCGGCATAGATCGCCGGAATGACGTACTGGCCCGACAGCAGCGTCGCGTAGAGATAGGTCGGCACCGCCGAGGAGAACAGCGACATGTAGGCGCCGAAATTGGCGTGGGTCTTCACCCGAAGGCCGAGGATCTTGTTGTCCTTGTCGAACGCCATCTCGGCATGGGAGACGTGGTCGCGGCCGTGCGCGTCGGTGAGGAACGCCTCGGTGCGGTCGCCGGTCCACTTCACGGGGCGGCCGGTCTTCTTCGAGGCCCACAGCGCCACCATCTCTTCCGGATAGATGTAGATCTTCGAGCCGAAGCCGCCGCCGACATCGGGCGCGATCACCCGCAGCTTGTGCTCGGGCGCGACGTTGTAGAACGCCGACAGCACGAGGCGGGCGACGTGCGGATTCTGCGACGTTGTGTGGAGCGTGAAATGCTCTTCCGCTGCGTCATACTCGGCGATCGCCGCGCGCGGCTCCATCGCGTTCGGCGCGAGGCGATTGTTGGTGAGGTCGAGGCTCACGACATTCGCCGCCTTCGCGAAGGCGGCTTTCACCGCGGCGTCGTCGCCGATGTGCCAGTCATAGATGATGTTGCCGGGCGCTTCCGGATGCAGTTGCGGCGCGCCTGGCTTGATCGCGGCTTTTACGTCGGCGACCGCCGGCAGCTCCTCGTAATTGACCACCACGGCTTCGGCGGCATCGCGGGCCTGGTTCTTGGTCTCGGCGATCACGACCGCGACCGCCTGGCCGACGAAGCGTACGGTCTCCGGCGCCATCGCCGGCCACGCGCCCATCTTCATCGGCGAGCCGTCCTTCGAGGTGATGGCCCAGCCGCAAATCAGATTGCCGATCTTGTCGTCGACGATCTGCTGGCCGGTGAGAACGGCGACCACGCCCGGCATCTTCATCGCCGCAGAGGAGTCGATGCCCTTCACCTTGGCATGCGCATGCGGACTGCGGATGAAGTGGGCGTAGGTCAGCCCCACCACTTTGATGTCGTCGACATAGCGGCCTTTGCCTGTGATGAACCGCTTGTCTTCCTTGCGCACAACGCTTGCGCCAATGCCTTCAACGCCCATGTCCTGATCCTCCCAACCGGAGATTTATGATGTCCCGCCGCATTACGTGCGGCGGATTGAATTCGAAAGAGTAGCGGACGCGCTATTCCGCGGCCTGCGCGACCTTCATGCGCCCGGCCGCATCCAGCACCGCCTTCACAATGTTGTGGTAACCGGTGCAGCGGCAGATATTGCCTTCCAGCTCGTGGCGGACGGTGGCTTCATCCAGCTTGCCGCCATAGCGGTGCACGATGTCGACCGCCGACATGATCATGCCCGGCGTGCAGAAGCCGCACTGCAGGCCGTGATTGTCGCGGAAGGCGGCTTGCATCGGATGCAGCTCGTCGCCCTTGGCGATGCCTTCGATGGTCGTGACGTTGCTGCCGGCGGCCTGCGCCGCCAGCACGGTGCAGGATTTGACCGCGCGCCCGTCGATATGGACGACGCAGGAGCCGCACTGGCTGGTATCGCAGCCGACATGCGTGCCGGTCAGATTGAGATTTTCCCGCAAGAGCTGGACCAGGAGGGTCCGGTCTTCGACGTCGACCGAGACCGCCTTGCCGTTCACCGTCAGTTTGACTGTAGACACGCTCACTCCTCCCGATGATATCTTTTGATTGGTTCTAATTAGAGACAGCGCGGGCGGAACTTGCAACTAGGATTTTCGTCCGGGATACGGTTGTGATCGGTGACGCATCAATGACATGACGATTGGCACGCGAAGCGCAGGATCGATGCCAGGTATCGGGGCGGGGTGGCGCACCCCCTTTTGCAACCCCCGGGCAGCCATGCCGGATTTACGCACCTTTATCCATTTGCCTTTAGCTTTGCGTTGGCGATTGGGGGCGCAGGCCCCCGATCCGGCTGGTCTTGGTCTAAAGGCGGGGGCGGGGACATGGGGTTTTCGAAGCGCGGCGGCCTGCGGTCCGTGGGCCTTCCAACCCTTCGTTTCCGCGGCAAGATTGTGCTCGGATTTGCCGTCGTTCTGGTGATTTCCGCCGTCAGCATGGGTTTTGCATGGCTCGGCTTCGAGCACGTGTCGGAAGGCGTCGCCGCTTACCGCAAGAGCGTCACGGAAGCCGACCTCGCCCGCAATATCGACCGTGAGCTGATCTCCTACCGGGCGCTCGTGCGCTATTACGTCGCGACCGGCAAGGAAGAGGACAGCAAGGCGGCCATCGCGGCCGAGGCCGGGCTGAAGGATGCGATCAACCAGTCGATGCGCGGCACCACCAACCCGGCGCGGCTGGAGCAGATCACCAAGCTCGAGCGCGAGTTCCGCGCCTTCACCAAGATCTTCGCGGAAATCCTCAAGACCAAGGAAGAGAGCGAGTACCTTACCAAGAATGCGCTGACCCGCAGCGAGATGTCGCTGGAATACAAGCTCGACGACCTTGCTTCCACGGCAACCGATGTCGATCTGGCTCCGGTCGCCTTCCAGGCCAAAACCATCACCACCCAGTTTCAGGCCATTAAGGTCTTCGCCAATAATTTTGTGGTCAGCGGCGATCCTGCGGCGGCGACCTCCACCTCCAGCCGACTGAGCTTCCTGGAAAACGGTTTCAAGAACATCCCCGCGGCACACGAGAAGATTGAGCCTATCGTCAAGGAGATGATGGCGCTGCTCAAGACCTATCGCGAGGCCTTCGCGAAGCTGGTCGAGAACAAGAAGCTGATCACCGAATTGACCGAGGAAATGGCCGAGTCCGCCGAAGTGATCATGAAGGGCGCGGCGGCCATGAAGGCTGCTCTCGTTGCCGATCAGGCGCGCTTCGAGCAGGAATCCAACGCCACGATTTCTGGCACCGAGCGGCTGATCCTGATGCTGGCGATCGGCGGCTTCCTGCTCGGCGCAGTGTGGGCCTTCATGCTCTCGCGCGGCATCTCAAAGCCGATGGTCGCGATGTGCAAGGCGATGCGCGAACTTGCCGCGGGCAATTTCGCTGTCGTGCTGCCGGGCCTGGGCCGCAAGGACGAACTCGGCGAAATGGCAAGCGCGGTGGAAGAGTTCAAGGTGCAGGCGATCGCCAAGGCCGAGCGCGATGCCGCCGAACAGGAAGCGCACAACAAGGCGAGCGCTGCGGCGCGGCGCGGCGAACTGATACGTTTCGCCGACGAATTCGAGAGCGCGGTCGGCTCGATCGTTGCCAATGTCTCCGCCTCCGCCGCGCAGCTCGAAACAGCCGCCGGCACGCTGACGCGGACGGCGGAAACCACGCAGAGCCTGTCGAGCCAGGTCGCGGAAACCTCGGGCCAGGCGTCCAGCGACATGCAGTCGGTGGCAGCTGCGACCGAGGAGCTCTCGGCTTCCGTCAACGAGATCGGGCGGCGGGTGCGCGAATCAAACGACATCGCGGTCGCAGCAGTCCGTCAGGCCGAAGAGACCGACGATCGCATCGGCAAGCTGTCGAAGGCGGCGCAGCAGATCGGCGACGTGGTCAAGCTGATCACCGCGATAGCCGAGCAGACCAATCTGCTGGCGCTCAACGCCACCATCGAGGCGGCGCGCGCCGGCGAAGCCGGCCGCGGCTTTGCCGTGGTGGCCTCGGAAGTGAAATCGCTGGCCAGCCAGACCGCGAAAGCCACCGACGAGATTTCCAATCACATCTCGGGCATGCAGGGCGCGACGCAGGAGTCGGTTAGCGCGATCAAGGAGATCGGCGGCACCATCGGCAGGATTTCCGAGATCGCTTCCACCATTGCCAGCGCCGTGGAGGAGCAGGGCTCGGCGACGAAGGAGATCGCCCGGAGCGTCCAGAACGTCGCCAAGGGAACGCAGGCCGCCTCCGACGATGTCATGCAGGTCAACCGCGGCGCTACCGAGACCGGCTCGGCCTCCGAAGAAGTGCTCAATTCCGCGCGCTCGCTGTCGACAGAAAGCACGCGCCTGCGCGAAGAGCTCGACCGCTTCATGGCGAACATCCGCGCGGCGTAAGTCACTCTTTCCCGAATTGCTGCCGCAATTCCACCTTTGCGCGTTCGAGCCGCGCGCGCTCGGTCTTCGGCAGCGTCTTACCGGCGCGGTTGATATAGAACGTCAGCATCGACAGTGCCGAGCGATAGGCGCCGGATTTGCGGCGTGAGCTGTGCTCCGCCGATCGCTTCAGGGACGCGGCTATCTTCTTTGCGCTGGTCTGCCTGAACACACCTTTTTTCAGGTCCAGTGCGTCGCTCTCGCGCGTCACGCGCTGCGACCAGCGCCGTGGCGAGGTCTTTCGTATGCTCGTCTTGCGGCGTGCGGATTTGCCGCTTCGCGATGCCGCCTTGCGTCTTGCGGGTTTGCGGCGTGCGGTCATTGCATACTCCCTAAGCTAATGCACTGAAAAAAGTAGCAAATCCATCCGGTTCCAATACCGCAATGCGGGAACTGCATAGCCACACAAACGTTGTTTCTGCGTGGCAGGCTTGGCTGACGCCGAACAGAGGTGAGAAGCCTGGGGGTTCCAGCTCCCGGGGGCCTTTTCATTGATCGCAATGAGTTTGCAAAGAACGGAGCGCAATCCGGCGCCACAAGACGATGCACCCGCGAAGGTGGCGCAGGATAATTCGCGCGTCATCGAAACCAGCATTCCCGCCCGTCTCGATAGCCTCACCTGGAGCGGCTTCCACACCCGCGTCGTGCTCGCGCTCGGCATCACCTGGATCCTCGACGGGCTCGAAGTCACGCTGGCCGGCGCGCTGTCGGGCGCGCTGAAGGAAAGCCCGAGCTTGCGCTTCTCCAATTTCGACGTCGGGCTTGCCAACAGCGCCTATCTGGCGGGCGCCGTTCTGGGCGCGCTCGGCTTCGGCTGGCTCACCGACCGCATCGGCCGCAAGAAGCTGTTTTTCATCACACTCGCGCTCTATCTGCTCGCCACCGCAGCCACGGCGCTGTCGTGGAATGTCGCAAGCTACGCGCTGTTCCGTTTTCTCACCGGTGCCGGCATCGGCGGCGAATACACCGCGATCAACTCGACCATCCAGGAACTGGTGCCGGCGCGTTACCGCGGCTGGACGGATCTCGTGATCAACGGCAGCTTCTGGCTTGGCGCCGCGATGGGTGCGGTTGCCGCCATCGTGCTGCTCGATCCGCAAGTCGTCGGTGTCGATCTCGGCTGGCGGCTCGCCTATATGACCGGCGCGGTGCTGGGCCTGATCGTGTTCATCATGCGGATGTGGATTCCGGAAAGCCCGCGCTGGCTCATGATCCATGGTCGCCCCGAGGAAGCGCATGCCATCGTCGATGAGATCGAGCAATCGGCGCTCGGGCGCGCGCAGGCCGACAGCGTATTCCCCAAGATGCGGCTGAGGATGCGCAGCCACACGCCTTTGCGCGAGGTCGCACACACGCTGTTCTCCGCCTATCGGCAGCGCGCGGTGGTGGGCCTCGTACTGATGTCGGCACAGGCGTTCTTCTACAACGCGATCTTCTTCACCTTTGCGCTGGTGCTGACCGATTTCTTCGACATCCCCGCCAGCCACGTCGGCTGGTACATCCTGCCGTTTGCCGCCGGCAATTTTTTGGGACCGCTGCTGATGGGGCGGCTGTTCGATACGGTGGGGCGACGCGCGATGATCGCGTTCACCTATGGTGTTTCGGGCATATTGTTGACGGTGTCCGGCTATCTGTTCTGGATCGGCGCGCTGTCAGCGCAATCGCAAACCATCGCATGGATGGTGATCTTCTTCTTTGCCTCGCCGGCCGCAAGCGCGGCATATCTGACGGTGAGCGAAACGTTTCCGCTGGAGGTGCGCGCACTTGCGATCGCGCTGTTCTATGCGGTGGGGACTGGGATTGGCGGAGTGGCTGGGCCCGCACTGTTTGGCGCGCTGATCGATACGGGATCGCGCGGCAAGGTGTTTGCGGGCTATCTGTTTGGCTCCGTCCTGATGATCGCGGCGGCAGCCGTCGCCTGGCGTTACGCTGTCGCCGCCGAGCGGCGCTCGCTGGAATCGGTTGCCAAGCCGCTCGCTATTGTGGAGTAGAATATGATGGATCAGGAATTGGCTGTAATGCCGCTGGAAGACGTCGCACCCGAGGAAGAGGAAGCGCTGGAAACCGTTCCGGTGCCGGGTTCGCTGGTGCCGCACCTCAGCGAAACCGCGGTGCTGCTCGACATCGACGGCACGCTGCTCGATCTGATGCCGACGCCGCGCGAAGTGTGGGTGCCGCCGGGCCTTATCAAGACGCTCAACCGGCTCTACCAGCGGACCGGCGGCGCGCTGGCGCTGGTCAGTGGCCGCTCGCTCAACGACATCGATCTGATCTTCGCCCCTGATCAGTTCCCCGCGGTCGGCGGCCATGGCGCGGAAATGCGGCTTGAAGCCGACGCGGACGCGGTGGCCGCGCATGCGCCGCCGCTGGACAAGGAACTGAAGCGGCGGTTGGCGGCCATCGCAAGGCTCAGCCCCGGCATATTGCTCGAAGACAAGGGCTACTCGTTGGCGCTGCATTATCGCCTCGCGCCGCATGCGGAAAAGGCGATCTATGCGGCGGTGTCATTGATCCGCGCCGATCTGCCGGACGCGCCGATCGAAGTGCTGCCGGGCAAGTGTGTCTGCGAGATCAAGCATTCCGGCTTCACCAAGGCGAGCGGCGTGCGTGAATTGATGACGCATCCGCCCTTCAAGGGGCGCAAGCCTTTCTTCATCGGGGACGATGTCACCGACGAGACGGTGTTTGCGATCATGCCTGATCTTGACGGCATTGCGTTCTCGGTCGGCCGCCGCGCCAGGGGCGTGGCCGGTCATTTCGATGCGCCGAGCGATGTGCGCGAGTTCCTTGCCCACCTGCTTGACGACGAAAGGGACGCATCGCTGCCATAAAGGTCCCAGCGGGCGCCACAAACATAAACGGATTTTGCCGCGCGTTTTCCGATTGCGATTATTTTGCGCATCATTGCGCGGGATGCGCGAAATATCTTTTCGCGCGGGAGCGCGAGTTCCATCTATCTCGCCCGATTTTGGTTTGATTTCGCAAAGATCGTGATCAGGAACCATAATGATGAACATCCGTTAAACGACGGACAGCTTCAGGAGGGGACCTGTGAACCTCGTCGTCGTTTCAAATCGTGTCGCGCGCGGCAAAGCCAATGAGCCCATGACGGGCGGGTTGGCCGCCGCACTACTGCCGGTGGTCGAGAATTCCGGCGCGATCTGGGTCGGTTCCTCCGGCCGCGTTCGCGACGGGAACCAGGAACCTTTTGCCGAAATCGAATCGCTCGGCGCCGGCGCGCTGGCGTTGCTCGATCTGCCGGCCGCGCATTACGGCGGCTACTACGAAGGCTTTGCCAATTCGGCGCTGTGGCCGGCCATGCATTCGCGGCCCGACCTGATCCGCGCCACCCGCGAGGACTATGTGTCCTATCGCGAGGTCAACGCTTTCATGGCGCGCGCGCTGCTGCGCTTCCGTAAAGACGATACCGCGTTCTGGGTACAGGATTATCATTTCCTCGCGCTCGGCGCGGAGCTGCGCGACCTCGGCGTCACCAACTCGATCGGCTTCTTCCTGCATACGCCTTGGCCGGCTCGCAATGTGATCTGCGGTGTGCCGCACGGCCGCGAGTTGATCGAGGCGATGCTCGCCTATGACCTCATCGGTTTCCAGACCGAGGAGGATCGCGAGAATTTTCTCGCCTGCGTGCAGCACGAGCTCGATCTGCCCGTCCATGACGGCCTGATCGTCTCGCGCCACGGCCGCAGCCGCGCTGCGGTGTTCCCGATCGGCATCGACGTCGACATGTTCGCGCAATATGCCGCGAAGTCGGCTTCGCATCCCGAGGTATCCCGCCTGCGCAAGAGTCTCAACGGTGAGCGACTCGCGATCGGCGTCGACCGCCTCGACTATTCCAAGGGGTTGACCAACCGCATCCGCGCCTTCGACCAGATGTGGAGCGATCAGCCCTCGCTGCTCCGCACCGCGTCGTTGCTGCAGATCGCAACGCCCTCGCGCGGCGCCATCGAAGCCTATGGCAATCTGCAGACCGAGGTGGCGAAACTCGTCAGCGACGTCAACGGCCGCCATGGCGAAATCGACTGGACGCCGATCCGCTATCTCAACAAGGGCTTTGGCCAGGCCGTGCTCGCCGGTCTCTACCGCACGGCGCAGGTCGGCGTCGTGACGCCCCTGCAGGACGGCATGAATCTCGTCGCCAAGGAATATGTCGCCGCGCAGAACGTGGCCGATCCAGGTGTGCTGGTGCTGTCGAAATTCGCGGGCGCCGCCAACGAACTGGAAACCGCACTGCTGGTCAATCCGCACGACATCGACGGCATGGCGCGCACGATTGCTACGGCTCTGACGATGCCGCTCACCGAACGGCGCATGCGCTGGGAAGCGATGATGGCGAAGCTGCGCCGCGGCACCATCCAGCAATGGTTCGAAAGCTTCGTGCAGGAGCTGCAGGAAACGCAGCTCGATCGCAGCGCGAACGCGCCATTGATGCCGGATCGCGTGGATATGTGGCCGCGTCGCTCGGCGCAGGCCGGCGCGCGCATTCACTAGTCTGGTTCGGTGCTTGACTTGCTTCTCTCCGCTCCTTTGCGGGGAGAGGGGAGATGCTCAGTAGCAGTACGACACGCCGTCGAGCACAGTGCAGCGCACCTTGTTCGGGTCACTGGGATTGTCGAGCGGCACCACGCCCTTGCCGCTGCCGACGAACACACCCTTGCCGACCACCACCGACGACTTGTTACCGATGATCACGCTCGGATGCGGCGAAGCGAGATTGGCGCGCGTGCCGTCCGGCCAGACGATCGCATCGCCCGTGAACACGCCACGGCTGCCGTCGTCGCAGGTAACGTCATTGCCCTGGCGGGTGCAGTTCCGCGCCGCAGCCGGGAAGGCGGCGCCAAGTGCGGCCGCGGAAATCAGGATGCAAAACACAAGCGCCCGCGCCTTCATGATGGCTGTCCCTTGTTCGAGTCGTTGGCTGATTTGCTTCTCGCCTGCTCAGTCGTCGGCGAGCCGCCTCGTTTGGTTCAAGAAAGCCCTCTCGGCGGCCTGGCTGGACGCCGAATTACCTAATTAATCCAATGAATTGGGGAAATTTTGGGTCCGACCCACGGCCTGACTTGCCAAATCCGCCTTGCCCCGTCATGAGAGGGCCTCCGGAGAGATGGCCGAGTGGCTTAAGGCGCACGCTTGGAAAGCGTGTGTGCGGGAAACCGTACCGTGGGTTCGAATCCCACTCTCTCCGCCAGCGCAATGTTCCAGGGCGCTCCCACCATCAGGTGTTCCGGCCGAGGTCCAACCAGCCGCCCGCGGTTCTTTTGATGTCTTATTTCTGACCGAAGTGGGTAACTCCGTCCCAGGCGTCCGATGGGCGCTCCAATATGAACCCGACGACGCGGTCGAGATAGATTCCAGCCAGAACATCGTCCGGATACTCATCGGCGAACGCCTCGATGGCCGCAAGTGTGCACATCCAGTCACGGCTCGCATAGACTTCGTAGACGCTGTCACAGTCCCTAACGAGCTTGACCATCGATGAAGTAATCGGGAATTCGTTGGATGTCCCTGACGTAACCCTTGGCCAAAATGGTTTCCTCGGAAGTCGAGCGCTGGCGCAAGGTCGTCAACGAAGCGAATGTGAAGCTGGACTGACGCTCCGTCCAGCGCAGATCGCTGCGGGGACTTACGGCCCCGCGGTCATTCCAAGCCGTCCGATGCCCGGCAGTTTCAGCGCCGGACGGCGGATGTCGAAGCCGATGACGGCGCCGAGGAAATTGATCTCGAAACCCTCGATCCAGCCGATCATGATGCCGAGATAGCCGGCAAGCGAAACAAACACGCCGGTGCGTGAGGCCGTCGCGCCGAACCAGCCATCATACGGATAGTCCTTGCCGATCGCGGTCGGCGGCAGCACCGCTTTCAGTTCCGGCACCGCATCGAGCACGACGCGCGTAAAGGTGTTGGAATTCGGCCCGGGCCAGGCGCTGTAATCGCCATAGGTCCGGAACTTGTAGTTCTCGATGACGCTGCGGATCTTCGGGATCAGCCGCGCGGCCTCCTCGCCTTCAACGGCGACGATAGTTTCGGGGATGGCGCCGAACCAGCGTCCGTCGGCAGCAAACCCGTTGCTGCGGATCGGTTCGCCCCACGCTGTATAGTCGTAGCGGGTGTATGCCGGTGCGCCGCGCTCCTTGACCACGATCCAGCTATGCACCGCGAAAATGCCGCGCCAGCGCACGGTGCGCGCGGCATAGACCCTGATCAGGGCCTCCCTGTTCGTTGACGCCGGCGGCAGCAAGCCCGCGCTCGATCGATCCGCGGTCTGCCAGGTGCCACGGTCCGGATCGACAAAGAGATAGCGGGCGGCCGACCAGCCGATCGGCACGAGGAGGAGCAGCAGGAAAATGACCAACGATCTTCTCAATTCGGGGCAGGGGGCTGAGCGGAACGTCCGATCGATATAGTGCGTCCGTCTTGTTGTGCCAGCTCTCGCCATACGGCGAGGCCATCATCGCGGGGGTCCTGCGACCACGTGGCCCGCGCCTGCCTTGCACTGCATATCTCGCCCGCATAGGCTCCGCCCATAAAAGCCGCAAGGCACAACAAACCACGGGACGAAACCCCAACAATGCAGCCCTCCGAGCGGCGCCCATCCGTCATGCGCGGGGGCCTCATCATCGTGGCGACGCTGGCGACGGCGTATATGGCCAGCCACTTCTTCCGCTCCTCCAATGTCACCATCGGCCTCGATTTGATGCGCGATCTGTCGATTGGGCCCGAGGCGCTGGGCGCGCTGACCGGCGCATTCTTCTTCGGTTTTGCCGCGATGCAGATTCCCTGCGGCTTCTTCTTCGACCGCTTCGGGCCGCGCCGCACCGTCACCGCCATGCTGGTGCTCGCCACCATCGGCGGCATCATCTTCACGACGGCGCCGAGCTGGCCGGTGCTGCTCACCGGCCGCGTGCTGCTGGGCGCCGGCTTCGGCGTCATGCTGATCGGCAGCATGGTTGTCATCACCCGCTGGTTTCCGCCGGATCGTTTTTCCACGCTCACCGCTGTCGTGCTGTCGGTTGGCCTGCTCGGCAATCTCATCGCCACCACGCCGCTGGCCTGGGCGTCGGAGATTTCCGGCTGGC
>JABUBP010000015.1_pt1 | contig 30055 bp, 25 predicted proteins | sample 7240331 | NCBI WGS metagenome assembly JABUBP01 (sample SAMN07256347, study PRJNA390944) | subsurface metagenome | isolation source: Methane hydrate marine sediment | place: Pacific Ocean: Eastern North Pacific, ODP site 1244 | collected 2002 | reverse complement strand
ATTGGCGTGACCGGTCGTCAGATCGGACCGGGTACCCAGGCCGACCAATATGCCGCCCAACGTCAGAACCGTTGCGGCCGCAAGGGCGAGGCCCACTGTCCGACCGACCGATCGGCGATCGACCGGCTCGACGCGGGCACTGAGTGCCGCGATCAAATCATCCGTCTTCATGATCTCGCTTCCCGGGCAATCAGCGCGGCCAGGGTTTTTAGCCCGCGGTGAATATTCATCTTAATCCCGGATTCCGAAAGTCCGCACCGCTGCGCCGCTTCGGCGATGCTCAACCCGTCGAGTTTCACGGCTTCCATGGAACATTTGACGTTTGGCGGCAGCCGTCGCAAGAGCCGCCCGACGTCGTAGGAACTCTCCGCACCGACATGATCGTCCGATGCCATGGCCTCGTCAGCCTCATCCAGAGGCACATCGGCCAACGACGTGCGAGTCCGACGCAGAAAGTCGATCAATTTGTGGCGCGCGATCGCATGGACCCATGGTGTCAGCAGGTCCGAGGCGTCGTAGGTATGTCTCTTGATGTGAATGGCCAAGACCGCTTCCTGAACCAGGTCTTCGGCCTCCGACGCGCTACGGCCAGTGCCTGCGAGCTTCCTCTTGTAGTACGCACGTAGGCGCCTGCTCAGCGCTTCAAGCAATGCCCGATGCGAAGCCGCATCGCCGTCCAGGCTTGCGAGCATGAGCTTCTTCAGATCCGCCTCCGAGGTCGTCATGTTCGCGGTCCCGACTACCTTTCTCGATCAGGGAATATCTCGACGAATTCATTGTCCTGCAGGCGTCCGCAAACCATGCCAGGCATCCCGAACTTGGTGGTAGTGAACCTCTGGCAGATAGTCGGGCGTGTTCAACCCGAGCGTCTTCACGTCGAGGCGCCCTACGGCGCCGAGGAGCGTGTAGGATGCGATCACGCGGTCGCGCTGAGCGAGGATCAGCCGAGCTCGGGCATTGGTCAGATCCTGCAGGGCGTTGAGTACGTCGACCGTCGTGCGCTGTCCTGCCTGCGCCTCCCGCTGCACCCCCAATAGCGCCACGTTCGCGGCACGCACCTCGGATTCTGCGGCGGTGACCGCGACTTTTGCTCCCTCATTGGCGACCCAAGCGCCGGTTGCCGCAGTGCGCGTCTGATTGCGCACCTGCTCCAGGACCAGCCGGCTTTGCGAAGTGACCTCCTTGGCCTGGCGGGTCTGGGCGGCGGCCATGCCTGCATCGTAGAGGGGAACGCCGACCTGGCCCAAAACCGAAGTCTGATCCATGCGGGAAGTCGCGAGGGTAGGATCATTCTGCACGGCGCGGCTGACGCTGGCCTGCACGGACACGGTCGGAAGCAGCCCGCTTTCCGCCACTGCGATCGAAGACTGGGCGACATCCACATCGAACTGCGCGGCAAGGACGGCCGGGTTCTCTTGACGCGCCACGTTCGTCGCATCCGCAAGAGTAGGCGGCGAGAACCGGTCCACCGGCGTTGCGGCCAGCAGCTGCGCGGGCGGCTCGCCCACCACTTGGCCGTAGGTCGCCTTGCTCACGGCTAGGGCCACGTCTGCCGCGTTGAGGTCGGCAAGCCCGCGGCTCAGGCGCGCTTCGGCCTGGGCCGCGTCGGTGGGCGTCACGTCGCCCGCGTTGAGACGAGTGCGAGTGTTGGAGAGCGTCTGCCGCAGGAAGGCGATATTGGCGCGCTGCGCGTCGACCAGCGCTCCGTTAGCAAGCACGTTCATGTACACGGTGACGGCATCGAGCAGGATCCCCTGCCCAACGTTGCGAAGGGCTTCGCGGCCGGACCTTACCTGTGCCTCCGCCACCCGGACATTGTTGGCGGTCTTGAAGCCGTTGAACAGCGTCTGGGTCACCGTGAGCCCAACGGTCCACGGCTTCAGCGTGGCCGTCTGGACGACGTTGTCCGGCAACAGGTTGCGAACCTGCTGCAGGCCGGCGCTCAGGCTTGCCACGATCTGCGGGCGATAGCCCGACAACGCCTGCGGCACGTTTTCGTCGGTCGCCCGTTGGCGCGCCCGCGCCGCGTTCAGCTGCGGATTTGACTGATAGGCTTTCACCATGGCTTCCACGAGGGTCTCCGCCTTGGCGGGCGCTCCGCCGAGAAGCAACAACACCGACCCGAGCATGGGTCCGGCCCACCTCCCGGCGATCGAACCCGAAGCATCAACCCTCGATCCGTGCTTAGCCATCTCGTCCGTCCTTCGCGAAGCGTCGCACAGGGATGTGCTCACGGCTGGCCCCTCTCCCGGCTCATTGGGCCGGCTCCATAATGCGCGGCATCTTTGCAGGCGCATCTTTATGTGCGGGAGACTGCCGGTTGCGGTCGCCGCGATCGGACGTCGACGGCAACCGGAAGCCCTTGATCAGTCCAAAGATGGCTGGAATGACGATGAGCGTCAGCAGCGTGGAGGAGACCATTCCGCCGATCATCGGCACAGCGATGCGCTGCATGATTTCGGATCCGGTACCCGAACTCCACATGATGGGCAGAAGGCCGGCCATGATGGCGACCACCGTCATCATCTTGGGCCGGACCCGCTCGACGGCGCCTTGCATGATGGCGTCGTAAAGATCGCTTCGCGTCAGCGCGCGACCTTCCGCCTTTGTCCGCTCCCTCGTTTCCGCCAACGCGTGGTCGAGATAGATCAGCATCACCACGCCGGTCTCGGCGGCGACGCCGGCGAGCGCGATGAACCCTACCGCGACGGCGACCGACATGTTGAAGCCGAGCCACCACATCATCCAGAGGCCGCCGACCAGCGCGAAGGGCAGCGAGAGCATGACGATCAAGGTTTCTGTGATCGACCTGAAGTTCAAGTAGAGCAGCAGGAAGATGATCGTGAGCGTGACCGGTACCACGATCTTCAGACGCGCAGCGGCACGCTGCAGATACTCGTACTGGCCGCTCCAGACGACATAGTAACCCGCCGGAAACTGTATGCTCTCGCTGACCGCTCGCTGTGCGTCGGCGACGTAGCTCCCGATGTCCCTGTCCCGGATGTCGACATAGATGTAGGTCGCGAGCTGTCCGTTCTCCGTACGGATCGAAGTCGGCCCGCGGGTGGGTTCGACCTTCGCCACTTCGCCAAGCGGAACGGCCCCGCCGGCCGGCATCGGCACCAGGATATCGCTTGTGATGGCCCTGGGATTGTCACGGAGATCGCGCGGGTAGCGCATGTTCACCGTGAACCGCTGCCGGCCCTCGACGGTCGTGGTGACCGTCTGACCTCCCAATGCGGCCGCGATGGTGTCCTGGACGTCCTGGATCAGGACCCCGTAACGGGCGAGCGCCTCCCGGTCCGGAGCGATCTCGAGATAGTACCCACCGATGCCACGCTCGGCGTAAGCCGATGATGTACCGGGGACGGCCTTGATGACCCGCTCGATCTGCTTGGCCAACCGATCGATCTCGACGAGATCCGTGCCCATGACCTTGACGCCGATCGGCGTGCGGATGCCTGTCGACAGCATGTCGATGCGTGCCTTGATCGGCATGGTCCAGGCATTGGAGACGCCGGGAAATTGCAGCGCCTTGTCCATCTCGGCGATCAGAGTGTCGATCGTCATTCCGGGACGCCATTGCTCTTTGAGGTTGACCACCGTTTCGAACATTTCGGTCGGGGCCGGATCGGTGGCGGTCGCGGCTCGCCCCGCCTTGCCGTAGACGGAAGCGACCTCCGGGAAGGATTTGATGATCCGATCCTGCATCTGCATCAGTTCGGCCGCCTTGGTTACCGAGATGCCGGGCAGGGTCGTGGGCATGTAGAGCAGCGTGCCTTCGTTCAGTGTCGGCATGAACTCGGTTCCGAGCTGCCGGGCCGGCCAGATCGTTACCGCTAGGACCCCCACGGCAGCGAGGATGACCAGGGTCTTTGCGCGCAGCACCCCCTTGATGACGGGGCGATATACCCAGATCAGGAAGCGATTGATGAAGTTCTTGTGTTCGGGAACGATCTTCCCGCGCACGAAGATCACCATCAGCGCCGGGACCAACGTCACCGAAAGCAGAGCTGCGGCTGCCATCGCGAAGGTCTTCGTGTACGCCAGCGGGCTGAACAGCCGCCCCTCCTGCGATTCCAGCGTGAAGATCGGCATGAACGAAACGGTGATGATCAAGAGGCTGAAGAACAGTGCCGGCCCGACCTCGGATGCCGCCTCGATCAGAATTTGCACCCGCGACTGTCCCGGCTTCGCCCGCTCCAGGTGCTTGTGCGCGTTCTCGATCATGACGATGGCGGCATCCACCATGGCGCCGATCGCAATCGCAATACCGCCGAGGCTCATGATGTTCGACCCGAGCCCCAGCAGTTTCATGGCTCCGAACGCCATCAGCACGCCCACCGGCAGCATCAGGATCGCAACCAGCGCGCTGCGCACGTGCAGCAGGAAGACGATGCAGACGAGCGCCACGACGATGCTCTCCTCGAGAAGCGTTTGCTTCAGCGTGTCGATGGCGGCGTAGATCAGGTTGGAGCGGTCGTAGACCGGGACGATCTCGACCGATTTGGGCAGACTGCTCGCAATCTCCTTGAATCGCTTCTTGACGTTCTCGATGACGTTGAGCGCATTGACGCCAAAGCGCTGCAGCACGATGCCGCTTGCGACCTCCCCCTCGCCGTTCAATTCGGCGATACCCCGTCTTTCGTCCGGGCCGAGCTCGACTCGCGCGACGTCACGCAGCAACACGGGCGTGCCGTTGTTCGTCTTCAGTACGATGTTGCCGAGATCGTTGATGCTCTTGATGTAGCCCTTGCCCCGGATCACGTACTCGAACTCCGCGAGTTCGACCGTCCGGCCGCCGACGTCCGCGTTCGATGCGCGGATGGCGTCCCGGATCTTCTGCATGCTGATTCCGCGGTCGCGCATGCGCTGCGGGTCAAGGACCACGTTGTACTGTTTGACGAAACCGCCGATGCTCGCGACCTCGGCCACTCCTTCGGCCTTGGCCAGCGCGAATCTCAGATTCCAGTCCTGGATCGTGCGCGTGTCCGCCAGATTCAATTCCTTCGAGATGACGGCGTATTGGTAGACCCAGCCGACGCCCGTGGCATCCGGCCCGATGCTCGGCGTGACGCCCGCCGGCAACCTGGACGTCGCGCTATTCAGGAATTCCATGACGCGCGAGCGGGCCCAGTAGATGTCGGTTCCGTCCTCGAAGATCACGTACACGAAGGACACGCCGAAGAACGAGAATCCGCGCACCACCTTGGATTTCGGCACGGTCAGCATGGCCGTCGTCAAGGGATATGTAACTTGGTCCTCGATCACCTGCGGCGCCTGGCCGGGATATTCCGTGTAGACGATGACCTGCGTGTCGGAGAGATCCGGAATCGCATCGAGTGGCAGATGCACTAGTGCGTAGAGGCCAGCGGCGGCCGCAAAACCGGTGCCGAACAGCACCAGCAGTAGATTGCGTGCGGACCAGGCGATGATGCGAGCGATCATTTGTGCTCTCCCGTCGAGTGGGCGGCGCCGGTGTCGGAAGGATTGGGCGCAGCCTCCGCGAAGCCTTTGAGCGCCGCCTTCAGGTTGCTTTCGGCATCGATCAAGAAATTGGCCGCGGTGACCACCGCCTCGCCATCCGCAAGGCCCTCCCGCACCTCGATGTAACCGCCGCCGCGCCGGCCAAGCTTGACTTCGCGCGGCTCGTAGCGTCCTTCGCCCTTGTCGACGAGAACGGCCTGCCGGCTGCCAGTGTCGAGCACCGAACTGTCAGGGACCGCCAATACGGATTTGGAGTCCGCGGTGTCGATGTCCGCATCGACGTACATATCCGGCAGCAGCGCCACATCCGGGTTGGCGAGTTCGATTCGGACACGCGCCGTCCGAGTTTCGCGGTTAACCTGCGGATAGACGACGGCGATCCTGCCGCTGAAGGTGCGAGTCGGATAGCTGCGGGCGCGAACCGTGACCGGCTGACCCACTGCGATGTTGCCAAGATCGCGTTCGGCGACGTCGACCAGGGCCCAGACCACCGAGATATCGGCAATCCGGAACAGTACGTCGCCCGGATTGGCTCTCATGCCTTCGATGGCGTTGCGTTCAAGCACGATTCCGTCGCGCGGCGCCGACCATTGCACGGTGACGGGCGCGACGTGGGACTTCTCCATGTCCGCGATGACCTGTTCGGGAACGTCGAGATTGATCAGCCGCTGCCGCGAGCCGCGGCCGTAGGCCTCAATCCCGCCGGTGGTCTTGGAAGTGATCGTCGAGAGATACTCCGCGGCGGCGGACGCCACAGCCGAACTGTAGATCTGCATCAGCGGCTGGCCTGCCTTCACGCGCGTACCGGTGGTCACGTCGGCGACCTTCTGCACGAAGCTTTCGGCGCGCATTGCGATGACCGAGACGCGGCGTTCATCCAGTTGGATCGTACCGGGCGACTTGACCAAGATCCGGATCGAACGGCGCTCGACGGGCTCGGACTTCACGCCCGTCCTCTGGATCTTGCCGGGCGAGAGCTTGACCGACCCGTCCTCCTGATCGTCCCCTTCGTAGACGGGAACGTAGTCCATCCCCATCGGGTCCTTCTTGGGGACCGGCGAGGTATCCGGCAGGCCCATCGGATTGCGATAGTACAGGATCCTGCGGGAGGAATCCGCCTGTTGCCGCTTCGGCTTCGCGGACTCGGTCGAGGGCTCGTCCTCATCGTAGACCGGCAGGTAATCGCGTCCCTGCTGATCCTTTTTCGGAACGGCCGACCAGAAGGGGGCCCCCGCGGGGTCGCGGTAGTACAGCGGCGTCTTGTCCGCCGCCGCTGAGGCGGCGGTCGAGTGTGGGTGAAGGGGCCAGAAAGATCGTTCGACCGACCAGTAGCCGGCCAGACCGATTCCGGCGCCGAGCGCAATCATTGTAAGCAAGCGCGAGGTTTTCATGGTGTGCACCAGGGCGCGCCCTCTGGCGCGCGCATCAGAAATGGGTTCGAGGATGCCGGGCGCTCGCTGGGAGCGCCCGCAGGCTCACTTGTTGGCCTTGACGATGACCTTGCCGTTGACGGTCTCGGACTCGCCCTGGACTTTTGCGGAGAGCGTGACCTGATAGCGTCCGGCCATCGGAAGATCGGTCTTGAAGGCGTATACGCCGGGCTCCTTGGACGGCAGCGGAGCCACTGGGGATTCCATTTCAGCCATCCCATCGGGCGCCATGTCCAGCACTGCTGAATTTGGAAATCATGATGTTCTCCTCAAATAGGTCTGTCTCGACCGCGGCTCCGCAAGAGCACACGGGCAGTCGTCATCGCGCGCGGGCACGTGCTACGCGCGTCGAACTGGGTGAGATCAGACCCGAGGAGGTCGGAAGGGAGGGCTCCCTCCGCGGACAGGGACGAACTGGTCCGCAGGGATGGCGACTTTACTCTCCGCCGCGGGGACGAAGCGGAAACCGACGCTTCGGACGTCCCCCAGCGCGACGAATCCGCCCGCGCAGCAGAAACCCATGCTGCAGTTATGGCCGGCGGCGTGAAAGGGGCCGCCGTTCATGTCGTCCGGGCAACAGTCCATCGACATGTCGGCCGAGGTGCCCATCTGCATTCCGGACTGCGCATCGTCGGCCATCACGCCGGAGCCGGCCGCGGACGCGCCGACCGGCAGCAACGCCAAGGAGGCGGCGATCGCGAATGCCAGAATGGTACGGACGAGCCGCATCGCGCTTTGTCTACCTATACTTGTCCCGCTTACCGCACCGGTCCGGCGCGGTAACAGTTTCCCTCCATAACATAGTCCTGCTCCGAGCGGCGTCTTTGATCCTCGTCAAGCATTCGTGACCGCCTTCATCACCTGTCCGCCCGCCCGACGACTTCCATCAGTTCCGCGATCTTGCGCCGCTGGTCGGCCTTATCCCCGCTACGAATGGCGTGTTCCACGCAATGGGCCACGTGATCCTTGAGGATTTCTTCCTCGACGCGGCGGAGCGCGGCTCTGACCGCCGAAATCTGCGTGACGATGTCGATGCAGTACCGGTCCTCGTCCACCATCTTCGCGAGTCCGCGAACTTGGCCTTCGATGCGGTTCAGACGTTTCTGACAGGAAGCCTTGATGTCGGTCCTCATGGGCCGTATATACCCCCCTAGGGTACTTTCCGCAAGAGATGGAGCACATAATGTCTAAGGATGCCCCAGATTCCGAAAAGGCTCGCGGAAACTGCTGCGAACACTCTCACTCCACCTCGCGCGAGCGCCCTGTTCACCATGACCATGGCCCCGCGCACGGTGCCGCGGTCGATCCCGTCTGCGGAATGGTCGTGGATCCGGCGACGGCCTCTCATAAGGTCGAGGACGGCGGAAGGACCTTCTATTTTTGCTCCGATCGTTGCAGGACGAAATTCGCCGAGGAGCCGGCAAGATACGTTCATGGCAAGGTGGGGCATGAAGCCCGAACCGACATGCCGGAAGGTACGGTCTACACCTGTCCGATGCATCCGCAGATCCGGCAGGTCGGGCCCGGCAATTGTCCGATATGCGGCATGGCGCTCGAACCGGAAGTCGCAACGGCGGACGCGGGACCGAATCCCGAGCTGATCGATATGACCCGCCGATTCTGGGTGGGTCTGGCGCTTTCCGTTCCGGTGGTGATCCTCGAGATGGGCGCTCACCTGGTCGGAGCGCACCGCTGGATCGACCAGTCGTTCTCCAACTGGATCCAGTTCGTTCTCGCGACGCCGGTCGTCTTGTGGGCCGGCTGGCCGTTCTTCGTCCGCGGTTGGCAGTCGGTGCTGACGCGCAATCTGAACATGTTCACCCTGATCGCGATGGGTACCGGCGTCGCCTGGGTCTACAGCGTCGTCGCGACGGTTCTGCCAGCCGCGTTTCCTTCCACTTTCCGCGGCCACTACGGCGCCGTCGCGGTCTACTTCGAGGCGGCCGCCGTCATCACGGTCCTGGTGCTTCTGGGGCAGGTGCTCGAATTGCGCGCGCGCGAGGCGACCTCCGGGGCGATCAAGGCACTCCTTGATCTCGCGCCAAAAACCGCGCGACGCATCCGTGCGGACGGCGCCGACGAGGAGGTGCAGATCGCGGTGCTGCAGCCGCAAGACCGCCTGCGCGTCCGACCCGGCGAAAAAGTACCCGTGGACGGCGAAATCGTCGAGGGTCGCTCGTCGCTCGACGAGTCGATGGTGACGGGAGAGTCCATGCCGGTCAGCAAGGAGGTCGGCAGCAAGGTCATCGCAGGCACCCTGAACCGGTCCGGCGGCTTCGTCATGCGTGCCGAGAAGGTCGGTAGCGACACGATGCTGTCCCAGATCGTGCAAATGGTCGCGCAGGCGCAGCGGTCCCGCGCTCCCATCCAGCGCCTGGCCGACCAGGTCGCCGGCTGGTTCGTTCCCGCGGTCATCGTGGTCGCGGTCGCAGCCTTCGCCGCCTGGGCCGTCTACGGGCCCGAGCCGCGCTTCGCTTTCGGGCTGGTGGCGGCGGTGAGCGTTCTCATCATCGCCTGCCCGTGCGCGCTCGGCCTCGCGACACCGATGTCGATCATGGTGGGCGTCGGACGCGGAGCACATGCGGGCGTGCTCATCAAGAACGCAGAGGCGCTGGAGCGCATGGAGAGAATCGACACGCTCGTTGTCGACAAGACCGGCACGTTGACAGAGGGCAAGCCCAAGGTCGTCGCGGTGATCCCGACGAACGGGTACTCGGAGTCGGACGTGCTTCGGCTCGCCGCCAGCGTCGAGCGCGCCAGCGAGCATCCATTGGCGGATGCGATCGTTAATGCAGCCAGGGAGCGCGATATACCGACTACCGACGTGCAGGACTTCGACTCGCCGGTCGGCAAGGGCGCGCTCGGAACCGTCGAGGGCAAGAAAGTGCTCCTCGGAAACGCGACGTTCCTGAGCTCGGAAGGCGTCGATACGTCCTCCCTCGAATCCGAAGCCGAACGTCAGCGGGGCGAAGGCGCGACCGTCATCAACATGGCGGTCGACGGCACGCTCGTCGGCATCTTGGCCATCGCCGACCCGGTGAAGCAGTCCACGCCCGAGGCGCTGCGCGAGCTCGCCGCCGAAGGGGTCAGGGTGATCATGCTGACGGGCGACAACCGTACGACGGCCCGGGCGGTCGCTCGGAGGCTCGGTATCGCGGACGTCGAAGCCGAGGTTCTGCCCGACCAGAAGAGTGCGGTCGTCGCGAAGCTACACGAGCAAGGTCGAATAGTCGCGATGGCCGGCGATGGCGTCAATGACGCGCCGGCGTTGGCGGCCGCCGAAGTCGGTATCGCGATGGGGACCGGAACGGACGTGGCGATGGAGAGTGCCGGTGTGACGCTACTCAAGGGGGATCTCACGGGTATCGTACGGGCGCGGCGACTGTCGCGCGCAACGATGCGCAACATCCGCCAGAACTTGTTCTTTGCCTTCGCCTACAACGCGGCCGGCATTCCGATCGCCGCCGGGCTGCTCTACCCGACCTTCGGCTTGTTGCTGTCGCCGATCGTCGCCGCGGCCGCAATGGCGCTGTCGTCCGTCAGCGTGGTCGGCAACGCGCTGCGGCTACGAACAGTGCGGGTCTGACGTCCGAGCATGCGCGAGCACCGAATCCGGTACCTCCGCCCAAGACGGCCGTCGCGCGCGAAATCGCCGGCCATCGTCGCTGGCCATCGGAATTCGCGTCAAGGCGACGATGTGATCGAGGAATCGGCAGCCCGCTTCGCGTTTCCATCGGGGACGCCGTGCGCGAGCAACCTGGACTCCGAAAGGCTTCCAAGAAGCTCGACCTTGGCGTCGTTGAGCGCTCCGCATGCTGCCTGAACGGCTTTCACAGCCTCGAGCTGGTCGCCGAGGTGCACGTACCAGACTTCCTGTGCGTGCTTCCCGTCGCGGACTTCGGGCCAGGTCACGAGGACCGCGTAACCGGCTGCAGGCAGCTCGAAATCGCGAATGTCGGGCCCGGATTGCTCTGACGACATCTGCTGTTCTCTCCAAACATCGTTATTAAGCTGGCCCGCCGTCGGAGGTTCCCAAGCACCCGCACGGCTTCTTGCTGCTGCAACGCGGCGAACCTTCCGATCGGCGCGGCTGTCGCCGTTCGCGACGGACCGCCCGAAGCTCAGGACGTCCTCGCTGATACGAGAATCTGTTGTGTTGGTACCAGCCGCGCCGGACGCCGGGATGCCTTACGTCCGCGCCGTTCAGAGCAGGCGGGCGATCGCCTTGATGCCCTTCATTCCCGTCCCGAAACGGGCAATTGCATCCTTGTTGCGCTCCAATTCACCGTAAGGCAAGAATCGGACCTGGAGGTCCGCCACGCGACTGAATGCGGGCCGACGAAGCTGGTTGCGTACTTCATTCTCTCTGCCATCGGGAGCCACCAGAAACAGCCCGCCCGTCGCATGCAGGTCGCTGCTCAACGCGAGGTCTAGCATGCGAACGATGCCGGAATAGATGGAGGTCGTATGCTCGACCTCGAAGGCCGCCGTCACACGGCTCGCGGCATCGATCCAGAGAACGTCGATCAGCCGGATCGACTCCGCGCCGGCAGCTTCCTCGACCGACGGCGGAAGACGATCGATGCACCCGGCGGCCAACGTCGCACCATTGTAAGGCCGCCCTCGATCGTTGGCGGCGATCCAGACTCGGTAACCGAGGGCCAGGCCCAAGTCCCGGAGCCAGGCTTGAACCTCCGTGTGGGTGAGGTCGTTCTCGCGCGCGACGGCGATCGGCGCCTCGAGGCGCTTTGCGGATTCCCTGGCCTTCGACAGCTCGGACAACCATGCGTCCTTGGCGGAATCGCTGGTGCCCGCGGGAGGCGCGGTAAAGCGTCCGGTGCCGACATCGAAAAGAAATCCTGCGATTGCGCCGAGGTCGTTGGACAGGAGATCGCGGTAGCTCCGGTTCAGCTCCAGGATTCCCCGACGCATGGCGAGGTACTGATCCCAACGACCCAGCTTCACCTTCGAGCCGGTGACCGCGTTGAAGCCGTTTACGATGGCCGTATTGAACGGTGGCATCAAGGTCGGGTGCAAAAAGTACAGGAGATTGGCGACCGCAGGTCCGAGACCCTTGATCGCCAGGCGATCGATCGTCTCGATTCCGTCCACAAGCTCCTGCTCGGTGCTGCAGCAGGAGCAGTGATGGAGAAGTCTGCCGAACGCCCGCTGATTGCCGGAGTTTTCGTAGATGTCCGGTATCCGGAGCTTCGGCTTCCACAGGAAGGCGTGGTCGGCCCCTTTGAATATCTGCCTCTGCTCCGCGATCGACCCGACGATTGTTTCGAGGGAAGAACCCTTGTAGACGTTGCCGAACGTGCCCGCCTCGATCTCCTCGACGACCTGCTCGATCCCGCGTCGAATGGAGCGGAAATTCTTGAGCCGCTCGTCCCACAAGAACCATGTGCGATAGGTCGATCCCGGGTCCTCGCGCCACCGTTCGATCAACACGCGCAGCAGATCGGTCAATCCTGCCCCCTTTGACATCAACACCGTGCCGCAAGTCGACGCGCGCTGCGACGTCCGCCGGTCGCGAATATTACAGTTGGCGGTAGCCGTTTCTGCTTTGCCGGAGCGGCATCAGAACAGGAACAATGACACCGCGCAACGGTTGCGAGACAAACGATCCGTCGGAGCAGCTGTGATTGCCTTCCCATACGATTATTTCCTGCTCGCCTGGTTCGCCATCGCGCTGAGCTCGGCGGCCTATGTAGCCTACGATCAGTTTGCGGGAAACCCCGAGCCCACGGTGATGAAGTGGGCGTTCGTCCTCGTCACGCTCTACATGGGGCCTTTCGGGCTGCTGCTCTATGTTCTTGCCGACAAGGAGCCGCGGCCAGGAGAGCACGAACGCTTTACCTCTCCTCTCTGGAAGCAGGGAGTAGGCAGCACCATCCACTGCGTGGCCGGCGACGCCACCGGCATCATCCTGGCCGCAGCCACGACCGCGCTGCTTGGGTTGCCGATGTGGATCGATCTCATCGTGGAATATCTCGCCGGATTCTCGTTCGGCCTCTTCATCTTTCAGTCGCTGTTCATGAAGAAGATGATGGGCGGCTCGTACTGGCAGAACGTGAAGATGAGCTTCATGCCGGAATTCATCAGCATGAATTCCATGATGGCGGGCATGGCTCCGACGATGAGCCTCCTGATGATGGGACGCGACATGCGGGCCATGGACCCTCTCGAACTGGTGTTCTGGGGTGTGATGTCGCTCGGCGTCATCGTCGGGTTTGCGACAGCATATCCGTTCAACGTCTGGATGGCGGGAGCCGGCGTCAAGCACGGGCTCATGACGGAGAGGCGCTCGGCAGGCACGAAACGATCCGGCGGGCACGATGGAGGCGGCCGACAACATGGCGAGCATGGCGGGAGTGGATTGAAGAGCGAGGCGACGGTCCCGCAACTCGCCGCGTTGGCGGGCGTCACGGGATTTCTCCTCGTGTCCGGCATGGTCTGGCCGGGCTTCCACGTGAACCTGAGCCTCAGTGCGCGCGACGTGGACGGTGCGATCATGCCGCCGGGCATGATCAACACCTTCGAGCTGCCGGCCGCCGCCATGCGGGAAATGGCGGCGGTGAAGCCGCGACAAGTCGGTTACGAAGCTCCGAACACGGCGCGCGGCGACCAGGTGCTGCAGCCACGGCTGGACAACGGCGTCAAGGTGTTCGACATCGAAGCGTCGGTGATCCGCTGGAACATCCTTCCCGACGTAACCGTGCAGGCCTATGCCTACAATCGTCAGATACCCGGTCCCCGGCTGGAATTGACCGAAGGCGACCGTGTGAGAATAAACGTGCGCAACACGCTTCCCGAAAGCACGACCGTGCATTGGCACGGACTGATCCTCCCGAACGAGATGGACGGCCCGGCGAAGGTCACGCAGGCACCGATCCCGCCCGGCGGCTCCTACAGCTACGAATACACGGTCGGGCAGCACGGGACCTATTTCTATCACAGCCACGACCACCCCGATCGGCAACAGGCGCTCGGCCTGTACGGCGCCCTCATCATCCAACCGAAGGATCCGTCGGCTGAGGTCAAGGCGGATCACGAGTATGCGATACAGCTCCAGGAATGGCTGAAGCGGGAGTGGCTCACTTATCCCGCGATGCTGATGGAGGGAGAACTGCCCAACTACTTCACGATCAACGGGAAGGCCTATCCGGCTACCGACACCGTTCCGATGAAGATTGGTCAGACGATAAAGCTGAGATTCATCGGGACCAACAACAACTTCGTCCATCCGATGCACGTGCACGGCGGACCATTCCAGGTGGTCGCGGTGGACGGCATCACGCTTTCCGAAAGCGCTCGTTACCAAGCCGATACCGTCAACGTGGGTCCCGGCCAAAGGTACGACGTGATCTGGACCGCCCGCAAAGCCGGCAAATGGCTGGTGCACTGCCATATTCCCCACCACACGGCGAACAACAACGTCGAGCAGGACGGCGGCGGCGGCTTGATGCTGGTCTTGAACGTTCAGTGATCGCGAGGAATCGTTTGTCGGCCGTGGCTTGCATGGCAAACGCGCACTGGACGCAATCGTCGGATACAAGGTGGTCAATGACATTTCCGCCCAACTTCGGATCGAGAAACGACCTGCCGTAGTTGGGTCATGCAGAAAGGCTGGGCCGCTTTCGACCCGACGGCCCTGGCTCGTTCCGGCGGATTTTGTACCGATCCGGGCGCGCTCGACATAATACCGTCGTGTTAAATGGCGAGCAGCGCACGCCTCGCGATCACCCGCGGAAACCGTCCACGGATCGGGACCGGTCAAGCCCTTCGTCCTTTCTTGGCGGCCACGGTCCTGCGAATTATGGCCCCGGCCGTCGATCCATCTAGGCGTTTGTCCTTCAACAGCTTGGACGCGATCGCCCGCAGCGCCGGTTTGCGCTGCAATAGTAAGGCTCGCACGGCTTTCTCCGCCTTCGCAAGTTCGCGGTTCGCCGCCTCCCGGACTTCGGGGTACGAAAGAAGTTCGTCGGTGCGGCCGACGTCGCCGAGGTAGAGCAGCTTGGACTTTCCGGCGATGCCCAAGGATGCACACATCCCCGCGGCCATCGAGGCCGCGACCTGCAGATCGGAGCCTTGTCGCCCGCCCGCACCATGGGAAGCTGCGGAAAGTAGAAGCTCCTCGGCCGTGCGGCCTGCGAGAAGCACCTGAAGACGACGTGCGTAGTCGTGATAGGTGCCGGAGAAGGGCGGCGCTTTCGTTCGGGTCGTGCATCCTCCTCTGATTCCGACCGCGGCGATATTGGCGTGGACGTCGGCTTCGTTTCCGAATAGTTCGATCTCGGAAACCAGATGACCGGCCTCATGGATAGCGGCAATCTCCAGATCGACGGCGGCGCGGTCGTCGTTTCCGACGATTGCCGCACGTAGATCGGAGAGAGCGAGGTCGCGGCCGCCGTGACGGGCGGACCTTAGCGCATCATTCGTGATCCGCTCGACCTCGGCGCCTGTTGAGCCGAGGGCCAGCATACAAATCTCGGACAGGTCCGTCTTCTCAAGCCGCCCGTTCAGGCGTACCCGGAACATGCGCTCCAATTCCCGTTCGGTCGGAAGGCTGATGCGGATGATCTTGCCGAGACGACCTGGCCTCAGAATCGCCGGATCGCAGCGGCCGATGTCGTTGGAAGCCCCGACGCAAACGATTCCTTCGCGAGATGCCGCGCCGTCGAGCTGCGCAAGCAGGCCGTTGACGACCTCAACGACATAGTCCGCATGCGCGTGTTTGACTTTCGATCGGTCGGCAAAGCTATCGATCTCGTCTATGAAGAGGACGCTCGGCGCTTTTGCGCGCGCCTGCTCAAAGTCTCGGCGCATGGCGCGCAACAAATGGCCGAGATGCGCTTCATCTGCACCCTGCCACTGCGACAGCGAACATTCGATCAGCGGAACGCTATATGATCCGCTCGACAGGAAGGTACTGAGCGTCTGCGCGAAGAGGGTCTTGCCGGTGCCGGGGGGCCCGACGAGACACACGCCAGCACTCAGAGATGACCAGGATAGGTCTCCTCGGCGCCAGGCGTCGAGATCCACCCTCAGCTCGCGTGCCCACCTGACTGCCTCGTCCATGCCATGCAGATCGTCCATGGCGATGTCGCGACCGGACTTGAGATTTTGCTTCGCTGCTACGAGCCGGCGCAGTTCATGCATGCACTCGGCGGGCGTGCGATCGAAGCGGATCGCGACGATCAAATCGCTCGCGGTCATGAGCGCGGCCGAATTTTCGTCCAGATAATCCTTGCACGTCCGCCCAGTCACGATCCGGATGCAGCGCGCGATCGTGGTCGCGTCGATAGGCGGAAAGGCGATCCGCGTCGGGTTCGCCTTCAGAAGGCTCTTCGGCAGGTGGGTCTCGGCCGCCGGCGAGATGGCCACGATCGGCAGCGCCAAGGAAACCGCCGCGAGCGCTTCCCGCTCGCGCTCGAACTCCGCTTTTCCCTTGCTCGGCTCCTTGGCGACGATGAGAAGCAGATCGCTGTCTTGCCGCTTGCCGACGTTGTTGTTCACCTTGTGCACGCGCGTGAGGTCGTCGAGGATGGTGCGCTGCCAGGTGTCGAGCACGCGGTCGAGCATCTCGGGATCCGGAACGTCGATCGCCACCACCGGCGAGCGGCTTCGGAGAATTTCCTTCAAGTCGGGCCGCGCATCGACCAAACGGGCGAGGATAAGCCTCGCGGCGACCCTGGCCGGTGTGACCGGATATACGGGAAACTGCCGCCGTTCGCCGGCGGCAACGGTTTCGGCGCGATCAGCGTCGTCGCCTTCCTCGAAGGCGCTTCGCTGTGCCGCCAGTCTCAGAGCGCCGAAGCCGCCGCCGGTCTTCCCCTTCCCCGTGCCGGCGTTGCGTTCGACTACCGCCGTTTTGACGGGGACCTGCGCCGTCGACCGCTCGGTTTGGTCGCGTTCGGCTTCGGCCGCACGGACGCCGCTCCGAAAGCGCCACGACTCCAACCAGTCTTCCTTGTACGCCTTCCGCTCAAGGCTCCCGAGGCGGGCAGGAGGGGCCGGTGACCCGGGCGAAGGGCTCGCATGCGGCAGCGTGCGCTTCCCGGGAGTAGGATACGGTCCGGTATCGTCGATCGCGGATTCCGATTTGGAAGCGGCTCGGCGCTTTCGGTTTGGCGCGGTGGCGGCGGGACGCGGCGGACTTATCATTTGCTACTTTCCGTCGATCGCGATGGTCAGCATCGGATCGAAACCGGTACGCTCGTCCGCGTAGCCGATTGGATTCGACAGGATTCGAGTCTTGCCGCGACGAAAGTCCGTACGGTGGTGAGTGTGGCCGAAGACCCAGAGGTCCGGTTGATGGCGGTCGATTAGCGGCAGCATTTCCGAGAAATATGCTGCCGATACGATGCTCTTTTGCTTGCTCGGCTGGATGCATTCGATCGAGACCGCCGCGTGCGTGATCACCAGGGTAGGACCGTCATGCGGTTTCGAAAGCTCTTCTTCCATGAACGCGCGCGAGCGCATGTGCAGCATGCGCGCTTCTTCCGGCCGGAACCTCATCCACGGATCGCTGCTCCACTTGATGCGCTTGTGGTCGCGCATCTCTTCGCGCGCGCTCCGCATCGCGGCGGGCCTCAAGGACTCGCCGTAGGCGTCGTAGCTCGTCCAGAGCGTGCATCCCAGCACGCGCAGACGTCCCAGCGTGACCGCCTGGTCCTCCATGAAACGGATGCCCAATTTCTCGGCAACGCGACGTCCCTCGTCGACCTCGCGCGACCACACAGATCCCCAGAACTCGTGATTGCCGGCGACCATCAGGATCTCGACGGGATGCGGATAGGCGGCGCGCAGTTCGGTGAGCGAGGCGGCGAGTCCTTGGCGGGTATCGCCCGCGACCACGATGGCGTCGACGCCCTCTATTAACCGCGGAAAACCGCCGAAGCCTGCGCAGTCCGAGTGAGCGTCCGAAAAAGGCTGCAGGATCACGACTTGCGCCCTCCCCGCATCTGGCGGGCCCGCGGCGGCCGGGATGCGGAATAATCGCGCGCAAGGTATAAATTCCTGACGAGCCAAGAGGTCGCGAGCCGATTGCGGTGAGATCCGTCCAGCGGCATCGACCTCAGCCTGAGGGAGAGCGTAAGCGCCGCCGCCGCATTGTCGAACGCGCGGCACAACAGCACGGTCATCGCGAGATCGACCTTCAGCGTGATGCGCTCCGGCGGTTTTTGGGCCAGCACCAGTCGTATCGCCGCCGCCGCGTCACCGTGGACCGCGTCTCGCCAATCCTTGACCGTCGAAGAGATCGATCCGACGCAGGTTTCGACCTCCGCGATCTCGGCTTGCCCGAAGTCCAGCGCCGACAGCGTGCGCCAATAGTTTAGAGCGCGCTCGGTATCGCTCTCGCCGGCCGGGCCGCTGTCGTCGTCGCGACGCATGACTGATCCTTCAAGCCTTTCCGCGACGTTCCGGCCGGCCTCCATGGCCTGGCGAACGGCGCGCTTTCGTTGATGTGATAAGTCACATAGCACGCCGCGCGGGAGAATGGTAGCATAAAGCTACGGACGGCTGGAGATTTGGTTAACGACAGATTAGGCCATCCCGTGCAATGTCAGACGAAGCGCAACATCAGGCGCTCGAACCGATCGTTGCGATGGCCGAGATCCTCACCCCTTCACTCATTCGGGCCGCCAGAGCCCTACTTCATATGGACCAGGTCGGACTCGCCGAGTCGTCGGGAATTTCTCGGAAGACGATTTCGTTGATCGAGGCCGACGACTCGCCACCGGCTCATCCTAAGCGACTGGAAGTACTAAGAAATCTGCAAAAGCATTTCGAAGAAGAATGTGGCGTGGAGTTCACGTTCGCAAGCCTGCGGAGCGGAGAAGGAGTAAAGCTGAAGCGGGCCTACACCCCTAAACCGAAGCCAAAATCCTAGCCCCGCGGGCGACCGAGCGCGGATCGACCTTGGACCGATATCGATCGCCGTCACGTTGTCCTTCCCGCTGGCATCGAGCGCGGCCGCCCGGGGCTCACCTCCGAGCGGCGTATTTGCGCCGGTATGCCTCGAGGAAGTCGCGGTCGTCGCAAATGCAGCGGCCGCTAGGATCCTTTGCCCGCGGATCAGCCAGGACCGGCGCCAGCGGTCGCAGAAGATTGACCCGCGTGGCCGTGGTTGGCGCGGTCGGCATTCCGATGGCGTGCTTGACGAGATCGGCCGCGAGCATGATGCCGGCGAGCACCGACTGGAACGCCATGGGCACGACGGCGGTGCCCGCGCTGTTGCCGCCGGTCAGATTGACCATAAGCCCGCCGCAGACAGCCTTCCGATAGAAGGTCCGTACCGGCTGGCCGACGAACATTTCAAGCTCCTCGAACGGAACGCCGAACGCGGTGGCGACGCGGCGGACGAACGGCTCTGACACCGGCTGATCCGTCTGCAACAGGTTGCGGATTTCCATATGAGCGTCAGGAATCCTCAGCTCCTCCGACACTCTTTCATGTTCGTTCTTAACCGCGCCGGTCGGCAGGTAGAGGCAGGCGAGGCATGCACCACCGTCGGCGAAATTGTGCCGGGAGACACCTAGATCGACGTCCTGGGTCCAGGCATTCACGATCCATTTGGGCAGCGACGCTTGGAGCGCGATGCGGTCTTCGGCGGTGTCGAGCGCAACCGCGACCCGTTCGAAGGTCCACTTGCTACGACCGTGGACGTAGTCGGCCCACCGCTTCGGATGCGCCCGGACCTTGAGCCCATCCTGGGTGAACATCGTTCGAGCGAGTTTCACTTTGCTGCGGCCGATGTCGTCCTGCGTGGTCAGGACATAACGCTGCAGGTTCGAAAGGTCGGCGTTCTCGTGATCGACGAGATGCAGAACGCCGGCGAGGCCTGGAACGCGCGACAATGCCCAGACGGCGCCGTTGCCGATTGCGCCGAGGCCGACGAGATAGGCATCGCCCAAGTCGCATCGTTCCGGCAACTCCGATCCGGCCCCGGCCCCCTGAAGATAGGTCGACAGCGACAGATCGATCAGGTCGTCGAGATCGCCGCGGGGAAGTTGGTCAGCGAACATCCTCCTGAAAACGTTGGCGGCTCCGAAGCATGCGGCTGCGCCGGCCCCGAACGGATTCTTCGTCGAGCCAGAGCCGACGGGACGCTGGCGCGACAGCAGCGCGCGCCATCCGTCGGAACCGATGTTGATCACGTCGGCGGCAGCCACCGCCGTCGCGCCGACATTGACGACGATGTCGGCGTTGGCGAGCCCGTCCTGCAGTTCGATCTGGTCGTTGATGCTGCGGGCGAGTTCGCCGAGACGAGCGGCATATTCGCCTGCTGTGGATCCCACCGGATGGGCGGCGAGCGCAGGATAGAGGCGCGCGAGCAGTCTCACCGCAAGATCGAGGCTGGCGCGACCTTCCGCAGAGTTGACCGCGGCATCATCGAAGGACAACGCGACGACGTGCGCCGACAGACGGGCCTTGAAATCTTCCAGCTGGAAGTTTGCGAGCACCTGCGAGGCGGCCGTGGCGCTCCTGCCGAAGAAGTTGGCGAAGGCCATGGCTACTCCACGATCGCAATCATGCGGGCGGCCTGCGACGCGCCGATGGCTCGCCAGGCGCCGGATGCGTCCAGCCGATAGGAGGCGAGGCGCTCGATCTGGAAAGGGCCGCGTGCGAAATCGGGCATGACCAGCGAAAAGCAGCCGACGGTGGTCGCGACCGCATAGCGGTCGTCGGTGTCGGAATGATAGGCCCGGCCGGGGTGGCTATGGATCTGTGCGATCAGCGACAGGCCCTTGCGGTAGAGCCAGACGTTCAACCGATGCAGTTCCTCGGCGCCGGTGATGACGCAGACGCCGTCCTCGGTACGTATGTGCTTCTGGGCCGGGATGATGGCCTCCTCCACCGTGAAGATGTCGCCGGACTGGCGCCCGGCCCACAATCCGAGTCCTTCGAAGCCGTCGCGGCCGACTTTGCGCATGTGGGCGTGGACGGTGTCGGCGCAGCGGCGCGGTACTTGGACCGAGCGGACATCGGCAAGCCGCATCATTCCCGGAACGCCTGCGGATTGGCTCCCATCGCGAGCGTCGTGGCCTGCACCTGGATCTGGAACGTCGACAGCGGCTCGACGCCGTAGATCCAGATCTTGTCCAGGATGAACGCCAAGGAGCCTTCGCCAGAAGCGCGATGCAGAAGCCATGAATCACCGGTATGGGCTGGATTGTCGTGATATTCGCGCACGCCCGGCAGGCATATGAAGGGATAGTCGTCCGGACCATTGAACTGCACGATATTGGCGACCGGCACGGTACCTTGCTGAAGCATCGCTGCGAACGCCTCGTCCGGCATGCTCTGACGCCGCCACATGGTGAAGTGGAGGTTGCGCGCGATCAAGGGCTCGCGGGTGAACGGGTCCACGAAGCGGACCGACAAGGGCCGCAGGTCGTAGTCGGTGAAGTCGATCACGACCGCGGCGACAATCGGAAAGGGACGCAGCTTCGGGATCCCGAAGGCGATGCAGACCTCTGGAAATGCGGCGTCGAGAAGAAGCCACCCCCGCCTGCGGTAGGCGGCCTCCATCTTCCGGTATGCCGCGATCTCGCGATCGAACTTGGCGCGCGAGACCGCCGGATCAACGACCTGCGGCGTCGGCACCCGCGGCTCCCGCCTTGAGGCTGAGGAAGAGCGTGACCTCCTTGCCGAAGTGGTAGTCGCCGACGCGCTTGTCGGGATCGAGCACCGCGCCCGCCTCGTCCTTGATCTCCCAGTTCTCCGGCGGCTGCGCCACGTTCTCGGTCTCGGTCAGGGCGCGCTGCCGGACCTCGGAGAGCTTTTCCTGTTCGGTCGCCTTGATGGTCACGGGCTGGCCGTTGACCACCATGGTGATCTTGACGACATGGCCGTGGTGATGACCGTGATCGTCGTCATCATGGTGCCCGCCGTGCCCGTCACCATTGTCGTGGTTGTGGCCGTGGTCGTGGTCGTTCCCCTCGCGGCGGGCTACTTCCTCGAGTTCGTGCGCACGACGCTCCAGGTCATGGGCGTGCTCCTCGATCTTGTGGGCGGTCTCCTCTAGCTGTCCGGCTTCGCGCTCCAGTTCCTTCGCCTCGCGCTCCAGCCGGTCGGCGTCCTTATTCCCGTGATCGTGCATGATCGATCCCTTCTGCCTGGGCGCCGGAATCGGTCACCCCCAAACTAGGTCAGAATCTTACCTCGATTCTGGGCAGGCTTGAGTATTAAAAACATTAAACATTTGTAATGTTTGTATTAAGCACGTTTTTGTTTGCGTCGTTGACGCGAGAATCGAATTGCGATTCTCTTCCCGCATGGCTGATTTGGATCTGTATAGGATCGTGGGCGCGGGTCTCGCGGCGCGGCGCAGGGAGCTGCGCCTTAGGCAGTCGGAAGTTGCCGATCGGATCGGTCTTACGAGGGCCTCGCTGGCAAACATCGAGCGCGGGCGCCAAAAAGTCATGCTTCATCAGATCTACCGTCTCGCGAGCGCGCTTGAGGTCGGATCGATCACTGATCTCGTGCCGAGCAAATACTCGTTCGAGCAGACGAGCGGTCCGCTGGCAATCGAGGGCAGCGACGTGAACGAGATGCAGCGGGCTCAGATAGAACAATATGTGAGAAGAACGGGCGGGGGCCGGAAATGAACGACCTGGAGGAAGCGCGAGAGAGCGCACGTGCCCTGGTCAACAAACTGGGATTGAAGGCGCCCCCAGTCCCCGTCGAGAAGCTCGCGAAGGCATTGGGGGCGCGCGTGGAGTACACGCCCTTCGACGACGAACTCTCGGGCATGGCGTTTGTCCGTGACGGCAAGCCCGTTATCGGTGTCAATTCAAACCATCATCCAAACCGACAGCGCTTCACCATCGCACACGAACTGGCGCACGTGGTGCTCCATCGATCGAAGCTCGAGGCCACGGTACTGATCGACAAGGGCCGGAATTTCCTACCGCGCGACTCGGTATCCGCCGAGGGGATCGACCGGCTCGAAATGCAAGCCAACGCGTTCGCGTCGGAACTGCTCATGCCGGAACGGCTCGTCCAAAATATGCTTTCGGAGTCGTCTCGCGACATTCAGGATGACGACTATCTGATCAGCATAGCGAGCCGCTTCCGCGTCAGTCTCGCTGCATTGCAGTTCAGACTTGGACGGCTATAGGCCAGGTCTATCGTGGCCTTCATCCTGTACGATCTCGAAACTTCTGGGCTTCACAAGCGCTTCGATCAGATCCTCCAATTTGCCGCCGTCAGGACCGACGCGGACCTCGTCGAGACCCACAGATTCGAGACGAAGTCGCGCCTGATGCCTCACATCGTACCCTCGCCTCAGGCGCTGCACGTCACCGGGCATACCCTCGACGACGTGAACGCACCGTCGAGACAGTCGCACTATTCCATGATCTGCGAAGTTGCGAACACGCTCGCTTCGTGGTGCCCGGCGGCGTTCCTCGGTTACAATTCTATCCGCTTCGACGAGGAATTCCTGAGGCAAGCATTCTATCAGTGCCTGCATCCGGTCTTCCTGACCAACACCAACGGCAATGCCCGCGCCGATGTGCTCAATCTGATGCGGGCCGCGACGACTCTGCATCCGTCGGTGGTGCATGCCGGACTTGAGCCGGACGGGCGCCCTACCCACCGTCTCGGCGCCCTCGCCGCGGCAAACGGCATCGTGTCGCGGGCGGTCCATGACGCGGCGGCCGACGTCGATGCCATGCTCGGTCTTTGCAGGCTGGTGCGCGCCGGCGCGCCCGACCTCTGGTCCACTTTTCTGCGCTTCTCGGCGAAAGCGGCGGTGCTCGATTTTGTTCGGGACGAGGCAGCGTTCGCTTACTTCGACTACTTTGGCCGCCCGCAGGTCATGCACTTCCTGACCAGGGTCGGCATCAGCCCGAAAGACGCGAATGTGCATTACTGCCTGGATCTTGCATGCGACATAGACGCTCTGCGCAAGCTCGAGGAGACGGAACTCGCGACCAGGATGACGCAAGAGCCACGGCCGATCCGGCGGCTGAAGGTGAACGCCTCGCCGCTGCTCTATCCATTGTGGGACATAGACAGCGTTCACTTCGTCGATCTGACCGAGGACGAGTGCTCGCGACGATCCGTTTCGGTTCGTGCCGATCCCGACTTCATGGAGGCGCTGACGCGCGCGGCCGCATCGCTCGAGCCCACTTATCCGCCCTCGGAGCACGTGGAGGAGCAGATCTACGGCGGCAACTTCTTCTCCGACGCCGACACCGAACTGTGCCGGCTATTCCATACGCTTCCGTGGGAGGCCAGAGCAGAACTCATCCCCCGCTTCGCCGACGGGCGTTTGAGGCGCCTGTCGCGCCGATTGATGTACTTCGAGAGCCCCCACCTGTTCCAGGAGGCGGCCCGTCGCGTCATCGAAGATGACATCGGCGCGCGCCGGCGCGGCGATGGCAGATACGCAGCCGCACCTTGGACGACGATCCAACGCGCGCTTTCCGAGCTCGAATCCATTCCAGGAGAATTGAGCGACGCTCTCAAGAGCGGGTGTTGGAATCTGCGGTAAGCCGGCCCTGCACCCCTTCGGACAGCCGCCGCGAACCGTCTATGCGTCTCTTGCGAATCCTTCGCGAGACGACCTATTTGCGGCGGTTCGGCCACATGCCTATCTGCGTTCTACCGCGTTTAACAGAGATCGACATTGGCCAGGTCCAGCAAATTGAAGACTGCCGCGCCGAAGGATTCGGCGGAGAGCCTGATCGAAACCATCGTTGACGATGTCCTGAAGACTGCTGCCATGCCTTTCGAGGACTGGTTGTCGCAGAATCGGTTTCCGATGATTCCGATGACCATCCCGGCGGATGCGGGTCGTGCGTATAACGTCACGCAGGCCGGCGTGGACGCCGCCCATCGGCTTACGGCGCAGACGTGGAACGAAAGGTCCGAATTCCGCCAGACGATCGAACGGAGCGCCTTCGATAGGATTTCCTTTCGAGCCATCGGCGAGGCGCTGACGAGCAGTCCATCCCACCTGCCGCCCGACGCACAAACCCGCGGCCAGGATCCGCTGCCAGAAGGCTTCTTCACCGCCGTTGTCGCCGACTACCGGAAGAATCTCGATCGCCTCGCCGCGACGATCCTGCAGACGACGGACCGCCACATCCCGTGCAACCTGTTCGACACCGATCAGGGCGTCCAGCCGTTTGCCGTCGGCCCGGTCGCGTTCCTGCCGCGGGCGGACTGGATCGCGCGCTACGTGAAGAGCACGGGCGCGCGGGACCACATCCGATCGGTCGAAAGCGGGCAACTGCGGTATGCCGACCTTCGTGACCGGGCTTTGGCGACCGGCAGCGACGCAGATCTCCGGACCGCTTGGGAGGTGCTGAGTACGCTCGACGGCTTCGAATGGGTTGCGACGGTCAGGATCGACGGCCACGAACTCGGCCGATCGCACCACAAGGCCGTGGTCGTCGGCGGCCTCGCCATCGACGCGATTGGGCTCCGCTTTCGGGTCGAAGACGCGCGGCGGTTCACCAAAGCCGGGCGCCAGCATCTCTTCTCGGAAGACCGGCTGGCCACCCTGCCGGACGGCACATTTCTCACAGGCTGGAGCACCCAGCGGCCGGGACTGGGGTCCGCGCCTGGCGCTCTTGCGGCCGAGATGGCGGCGGCGAAGCCATTCCTAGATGCGGCAGGCAAGTTGCTTGAGGCCTACATGAGAGGCCGGCAGACCGGTCGTGCCCCTCACCTCGTGGAACGCTGGGCCAACGCATTGTACTGGGTGGGCGAAGCCAGGCGCGAGGCGTCGGACTTCATGGCGGTCGTCGATTACGGCTGCGCTGCTGACGGTCTATCCGGAGCCGGCGGTGAGGCGAAAGCCATGACGACCTTCGCCGAGGCGGCTCTCAACCCGCAAGCTAAACCTGTGCCGCCCGGCCACCTGACCATCGAAGACGCCGTAACCAAGGTTTACCGCGAAGGCCGCAACAAGATCGCGCACGGCGAGACGGCTGGTCTCTTCGAAGATCTGTCCGAAATCCGAAGCGTGGGGGACTCCCTTCTTTTGGCCCTTTTGGATGCCGTGACAGTGGAACTGGCCGCGATCATCGACCAGAGGCCGGAGATCCTGGCGGTGCCTGAAGAACACGCTTACCGGGCCCTTCTGGAGAGGCTCAAAGCGCGGCGTTGACCAAGGGTGTCGTCGCTGACGTCGTTTATCTACCGCCGGTTGCTTCCTTTTCCTTCATGCTACCGGAAGCTAATTCCTAGAGTGCGCTCACGCGGCGAGAAAGATCGGGATGGTGGCGACCGGCAGCGCTCGCAGAATCCAGCGAGCGCAGTTGCGGCCCTTCGCCTGGAAGTCATCGGCGTGCTTGGTTAACACCGTTTGGAGCACGCTGACCTCGTGGCCGAAGATCTTGCGACCCTTTACGTGAAACTGCTCAATGAGTTCGAGGGGGCGCATTGGCTTGCCGCTTAGGTCCAGGACCTCGCGCGCCATCTCCACAATTTCCGCCGTGGATTGGAAGTACCTGAGCGGCTGCTTCTCCCACCGCGAACGGAGCATGAAGCCGTTCTTCCGGATGCGCACGAAGAGTTCTGGCCGGCGATCGAGGGCGTTATGCACGCTGGTAACGGTGCGGTGCACGCCCACGTCGGCAAGCTTTCCGGCGATAGCCCTAGCCGTGAGCGGGACACCGGATCGGGACAAGAGAAGTCTCAACTCCGGTTCCTCTCGCCGCGGAGCGCGCTTTCGCGGGGGTTTGTGGCCCGGCCCGCGGCGCCGGGCAAACGGCATCACGAGATTCGCAGCCGCGCGCGACGTCGTAAGGGTTTCTCGGATAAGGATATCCTTACCAACCATATCCTTACGATGTTGGGCGCGGTAGGACACGGCGCCGGTAACCAAGGTCGCCAGCTTGCCGAACACCTCGACCTCGAAGGTCTTCTTGCCGTTTTCCACGAGAGGATGCACGTAGACGTGCTTGACGAGAGCTTCGAGATGCTCGCGGAGCTCGATGTCTTCGGGCTCCTGGCCGCTGCCCGAAAGATTAACCATCATCCGCTCGGCCATCGAGGCGTAATCCGCCAGCGACGGAGGATTCAACGCGAAGATCACCGACGAATTTTCGATGTCTTCGAGCTGCGCGGTCAACTTGAGCTTCTCTTCCTTGCGAAGGGTAATGCCCCCTTGCAATTCGTCGGCGTTGATGCCCTTGGCGAGTTGGTCGACGAGCCGCTTGATCTCGGTTTCCAAGACCTTGATGCGCTTCTCGGCTTTGCCCCGCGACGGGCCGACTTCGGCCAGACGCCTCTCGGACGCGGCATTGTGCTCCTGCAGGAAGATCTGCATCGCCCCGGGCGATTTGAGATGATCCAGTAGACCGCCAAGGACCGCTTGGAGGATATGGTCGCGGTAGAAGGTGCGGCGGTTGTTGCACTTGCCCGTATTCGCGTTGATGCAGCGCATCCTTAGCCGACGGCCGTCGCCGCCCACGACGGACATCGAGCCGCCTTGAACGTTGCCCTCGTCGTCGATCCGGCTGCAATCCGGACATTTGATCAGGCTCGAGAGGAAGGCGGGAGGACCGGCCTTCTTGCTCTTCTTGCCGTTCTCGTTGCGACCCAGGATTTCCTGAACGCGATCGAAGTCCGCCTCGGAAACGAGCGGCTCGTGAGTTCCCAGCGCCCGGATCCACTCGGCCTCGGGCGGATAGTCACGCTTGAAGGCTTCGGTCATCGCGTGGAAGAAGTTTCGGGTCCTCCCCCAAACGATGTCCTTTCGATAGACCGGATTGGTCAGGATGTACCGGACCGTCTCCGACGTCCACAACGAGTCTCGCGGGGACGGGACCTTATCCTTGAAGTTCAGGATCTGCGCCTGGCCGCGCAACGACACGCCGGCCAAAGCCCGCTTGAAGATCCGCCTGACGATCCTGGCGTCTTCCTCGACGATCTCAAGGTGGCCCTTTTCGCCGTCCTTCTCGACGCATTCGTAGCCAAGCGGCGGACGTCCGAGATGCAATCCCTTCCGGGCCTTCACGGCCAGCGAGGTCCTGACCTGTTCGCCGCCGACGGCGGGCATCACCTGAGCGACCAGACCCAGCGCCCAGCAGATCAGGCCATCGATGACGCCGATCTGCCCGTCGACAAGGACGACGCCGTTCTGACGCGAGAAATGCCACAGATCATCCAGAGTACCGAACTTTCGGGAAAGTCGGCTCAGATCGCGGACGAAAAGGTAGTCGATCGCCCGCTGCTCGATGAGCTTCAGCATCTGCTGATAGCCGGTGCGCTGCTTCGATCGCCTGCCCGTCCCGACGTCGCAATGCTCCGCAACGATATGACCCTTTTTCGAGGTCACCTCGTTCCGAAGGAAGCTCAATTGAGCGTCCAACGCGGCGGACTGGTCCGGCGTCGAAACACGCCCGTAGAGCGCAAAGCGGGCTTCCTCCCAGGGTTTATCATGGGCGACCTTCAACTCGAACATCGGGCTCTCCTGCCTCTTGACCTGCGATGCGCATCACCCTATTTTGTAACGGTTACCAAGTTACCTGTATCTGATACGACAATTTTAATGAATACGCGATCTTTTTTGGTGGAGCGATGGAAAAGGCGTCTCAAAGCTTCGGAATCCGGGAGGCGGGGCAGCTGTTGCGGCTTGCAAGGATGCTGGCCGGTTTCACTTCAGCCAAAGCTGCCGCGATTCACTTCGGATGGTCCGAACCGCTGATGCGTGCGCACGAGAGTGCGACGCGGAGGATCGGCCTGAAGGACGCAGAGAAGTATGCTTCCGCGTTCGGGATCTCCGGCGACGCTTTTCGCAGCGGCGATGCTGCCAGGGCCGAGATGGAGAGATTGCGCGAGAGTTCGCCATTCGCGGCTGACGAAATCCCGGTCGGGAGAAGTCACGTCGCCGTGGGTGCGCGTCTCAAGCTCGCCCGCAAAGTGCGCGGCTTCGTCAGTTCGTATGATTTTGGCAGCGCTTTCGGCTTCGTGCCGTCGACATTGGCCAGTCACGAAGCCGGCAACAATCCTGTCAACGAGCGGATGATGGAGGCCTATGCCGAGGCTCTAACGTTATCGCCATCATGGCTCGCCCGCGGCGATTTTCCGTCCGGCCTCGGTGAAGCCGCGGATCGGTTGATCGGCTCTGTCAAGTCTTTGGCCGAGATCGACCCGGCCTATTTGGCTCGCATCGCCGAAGCTGCTCCGTCTCCCGACTTCGATAAGGTAAAGGAACTCTTAAGCGCCTCCAAAATACGCCGCGCACCCGGTAGCTCCGAGGAGGACGAGATCTATGAGGTCGAGCCGGCAAGTATCGTTCAAGCTCTTCGCGCGGCACGCCGGCTGAGGACGTGGAAGCTGCCGAAGGGTCTGCTGCAGACTCTGTTTGATGCGTCGCCTTCCGAAACGGTCATTGTGGCGCTCGACAGACCAATCGAAGGTATGGCGCAAGGCGATCGCGTGTTCGTGGATACTTCCTGTCGCGATTGGACGGCCGCCGGCGAGTTCGCCTTCTGCGGCGCCGACGGTAGGGTGTTTCTGGCCAGACATTCCGACGGCTCGGCTACCTCCGGGGGAGTTCTTCTTGGACGCGTGGTTGGGCGGCTCTTGCGAGAGCGGGTCTGAGCGGTCACGTCGGTAAGCGCAGCGAATTGGAGACGAAATGCCCAGGAAGACGGAGCCCGCGATGCCCAAGAGCAGCGCGGCCCCCGCCCGCCGACAAGCGTCCGCGCACGGTCATCATCAAGAAAGCGGTGATCGAAGATGCCAAGACCGGGCGATTCGTCAGAAAACGAACGTGTCGCGGTGGCTGAAGAACTGCTCCAAGGATGGCTTTCCGGCCAGAACAAGCTGCAGCGGAAAGTGGTGCGCAATGAACCAGAATTTCCTTGAAGGCGATCCTGAAGCGCGGAAGATTGAGGCTTCTTGGCCTGCTCGGCTTTTCGGGCGAGCACGTTCCGTTTATATCCGCCGACATCCGCACCACATGGGACGAAAAGATCGGATTTCTCTCGGTTATGAGCCGGTCCCGCAAGCGCTCCTTTCCGGTGCTGATCGAGCTGCAGCACGCGCAGGATCATTTTGACGACACGTTACCACGCCTCCTCAATCGCTCCTTAAGCAAACAAGCAAATTTGCCTAAAGTCGCCGCGCTTCGTTTAGCGAAATCGAAGCGCAAAGTGACGATC
>JABUBP010000014.1_pt1 | contig 31089 bp, 3 predicted proteins | sample 7240331 | NCBI WGS metagenome assembly JABUBP01 (sample SAMN07256347, study PRJNA390944) | subsurface metagenome | isolation source: Methane hydrate marine sediment | place: Pacific Ocean: Eastern North Pacific, ODP site 1244 | collected 2002 | reverse complement strand
GCAATATGAGATTAATACAAGAGCAACCGATATGGTTCCTGGAGCTGGTGCTAACGTAGAAGTAGATATTGCCACAACCACATTTACTTTTGATAGCACTAAGCCAGAATCCTGGATCACCAATCCCAGTCCTCCTGTCCATAATATGTTGAAAGAAGGGGACATAGATACCATTTCTGGTGGACGTTCAGATGTTGGGGTGGGGATTGATGAGGTTATGCTCAGGATCGAACGGACTAACGATAACTATTACTGGACAGGTTCTACCTGGGTTTATAATAATCCAGATACATGGTTTGAAGCCGATAATCCTGGATGGAGTTATGCCGTTCCAACTCCTACCGAGACATGGTCTGATAGTAAGAGCTACTTGATTGAGTGTAAAGCCATTGATTTGGCAGGTAATGAAGAAGATTCTCCATATGACAGTAAATTCTTTACATACGATATTATTCGGCCTACTTCTGTTGTTACTAATCCAGGTGATAAGAGTTATTCTTCAGACCCAAGTCCTATTTCTGGAACATGCTGGGATGTTCATGGTATGGCTCAGGGCGGAAATGTCTTAATTACTATACAGAAAGGTGATGACCACGGGACAGAGTCGGGTTATTTTTATACAGGAGGAGGTTGGCAACAACCTTATTACCCGCTACAGCCGGGAGGCACATTCGACCCTGGCTGGAGTTATGATATTTCCACATCTGTCTGGATTAATGGCAAGAGTTATGTCATCAAATCCAAAGCTATAGATAAGGCTGGCAATGAGGAGATGGAAATTAGCCTGAGTAGCAGCACTTTCACTTTTGATGTTAGTATTCCTACCTCAGCGGTTACCTATCCTCTGGATAACGATGCGGTTAACGCTGGACCTATCATCAGGGGCGGCGCGTATGATTCTCCTCCAGGTATTCTAAAAGAGGTGAGCGTGCGCCTGTGGCGGGATAACTCAGGCAATTGCTGGTGGGATGAAGAAAACAATCAATGGACCGACACGCAAGTCTGGAGTGTGGCAATAACCAGTCCTACCTGGGAGAATTGGTATCTGAGTGGTCCGAACTGGGGTGACAGCGGCGAGGCCACTTATAAAGTTATTTCTCGAGCAAAAGATAATGCCGATAGTCTTGAAGTAGACCTTTCCACCAATACCTTTCAGCTCGACTGGACGGTTCCCGTTTCTTCCATTACTTATCCCTATGCTAATACCTTCTGTAAAGAAATAAGTGAGCTCTCTGGCGATTCGGATGATATTGGCCCGGGTAGTTCACCTTCTGGAGTGAGCAAGATAAAAATCCAGATAAAGAAATTCACGCCCGCCGCTACTTATTACTGGAATACTTTCACTGATGAATGGGTAACTACCCCGCAGTGGATAGATGATGCAGTGGGCACCGCTCTCTGGACTTATGATGAGGTTCAGAACAATGAGGAAACAGACCCAACTAAATCCTGGGAAAGTGGTCGCGAATACGAATTAATTGCCAAAGCCAAAGATTACGCGCAGAACGAACAGGATGAAAATAACTGGAGCATAATTCACTTCTTCTATGATTCCATAAGACCTGTTTCCAGTGTGCTCCAACCCGAGGAAGAGAGATTTTATAATACGGAAACGATGCCGCTGATTTACGGCACAATGGAAGACAAACCTGCTTCTCCGCTATTCAATGTTGGACTGAAGAAAGTAGAAATAAGAATTGAGGATACGACTGATACCAAATACTGGAGTGAAGAATATAATGATTGGATTGATACAGCAACGTGGAATTCTGGAAACATCACCCTCTATAAATCTTCCTGGACATATACTCTCGGTAGCGACAAATGGAAGGATGCACATAATTATCGGCTTAATTCTCGCGCCTGGGATGAACTCGATAACTTTGAGATAGAATTTAGTACCGTCTCATTTACCTTTGACAAATCCCCCGGAAGCGCTCAAGTTACGACTCCAGTAAACGGAGCAGAATTGAATAGTTTGACTCAGATAGGAGGAGACTCTTCCGCTTCTCCATCCCCTGTGGACCTTGTAGAAATCAAGATAAACGATACTACTAACAATAAATACTGGAACCATTATGAACTCTCCTGGAGCACAAATTCAGTCTGGTTCAGCGCTGTCAAGGATGGTGCCACCTGGGCTTCCTGGAAGTACGATGTTCCTACTCCTGCTGAAACCTGGACAGATGCCCACTCCTACTTCATCCAGGCTCGTTGTAGAGATGAGGCTTCCAATGTGAGCGACCCAGAAGCAGTTGGCTGTAGCTTTACCTATGATGTTAGTGAGCCATCTTCTCAGATTACCAGCTTCTCTGATGGCGCAGAAATTAATTACCTGAAAAGGATATCGGGAACCTCTTCAGATAATAAAACTGGAATAAAGGAAGTAAAAATTCTGATTACTGAAGACCCATACGTCAGCCCCAAGTACTGGGATGGGGAAATCTTCCAGTCAGGCCAGACCTGGAAAGAGACCTCTCCCACTGATGCACCTTTCGATGAGAATAGCGAGGACTGGTACTATGACATCTCAACTTCTGCCTGGACAAATGGTAATCGCTACAAAGTGCAGACAAGAGCTTACGATGACGCTGACAATCCTGAACCCATAGGGGCAGGTAAGGAGTTCACTTTCGACGATGAACCGCCAAATTCTATAATCACTCTGCCGGTTAATGATCCCCATACCACTTACAGCAGCTTGCCCAATATTGAAGGCACTGCCGATGACTTCGTTACTTCAGTAAGCACAGTGGAAATCACCATTCAAGAAGGTCCTCCCGATGGAAATTATTATCAGGGTACAGGCTGGGGGAGTGACCCGGAATGGATTGTAGCCAGTGGCACTGCCAGTTGGTCTTACGGCGACCCCGGCTGGGTAAGCGGCGAAGATTATCGGATTGTCTCCAGAGCCTGGGATAGTGCCGGGAATGTGGAGACAAGCTATTCTACTTCCACCTTCACCTTCGATAATACAGGCCCAACTGCAACAATTACCAATCCTACAGATGATTTACTTAATAGTCTAACCATTATTGAAGGCACATCATCTGATGATACAAGCCCGGTACAGAAAGTTCAGGTCAGTATTGCAAGGTTTGATGGCACAAAGTACTGGAATGGTTCAATCTGGATATCTACAACTACAGCCCAATGGGTTGATGCCACTGATACCAATCCCTGGTATTACAATACTCTTCTCGACTGGAATACCGAGGGCCCCAAATATAAATTAACAGCCAGAGGCATTGATGATGTCGATAATATCGGTGACCCTTCCCCTGAAGTTGTGTTTACTTTTGACGATACACCGCCTGATTCAGCCATCGACATGCCCGAACCGGATGGTAATACTTACAGAACACTCGGGACCATAAGTGGAATTGCCTCTGATGCGGTTTCTGGAGTGGATAAAGTGGAAATAAGGATTTTTGATACTACGGACCTCGACTATTACCAGGGAGAAGGGGTATGGGATTCAACAGATACTTATGTGGTTGCTTCAGGGTCCACCTCCTGGGAATACATTGCTCCAGCCTGGGAAAGTGGACACACCTACAGAATTAATTCCCGGGGAATTGATAATGTCCCCAATACTGAGCTCTTGATAAGCACAGTTACCTTCACATTTGATAACACGCCTCCTGTATCTGTTATTACCAAGCCGGCGAAGACGAATTTGAGTAGCCTGGACAAGATAGAAGGGACAGCCTCAGATGTTACCAGCAGCGTGAGTAAAGTGGAAATCCTGATTAAGAATATTACTGACAACACTTATTGGGATAACGTATCCAGCTGGATTTCTACTGCTACCTGGTTCCCAGTTAGTGGTGAAGAGAGCTGGTATTACGATATGTCTGACTGGCTACCCGACAAGGAGTACCAGATTCGCTCAAGAGCTACAGACGATGTGCAGTCAGGGAACATTGAATCTCCCGGCACTGGAAACTACTTCACATTCGATACAGGTTCACCCTCTTCTTCGATTGGGACTCCCGGACACAATACCATCCTCAAGAGTCTTTCCACAATTTCCGGAACAGCTACCGACCCTGGTAGCCAGCCAAGCACGATAGATAGGGTTATGGTAACTATCCAGAATCCAGATGAGAGATACTGGAAGCAAGGTTCCATCTGGGAAGTTGACTTCACTTCCCATACTGCCGCGGGAACTTCTCCCTGGACGTTGGACGTTTCCACAGAGGCGTGGACAGACCAGGATACCTATTTAGTCAAGACAAAAGCAATAGATAAGGCGGGTAACGAGGAGGATTGGGGAACTCCAGGAGATAATAATGCTCATAATTTCATCTATGATGTTACTCCGCCACAATCAGAGATAGATGTTCCAGACCATCTCGACCATCTAAGCGAACTTCCCACAATTTCTGGCACAGCCTCTGATGCTTTTGGCTTAAGTGAAGTGAGGGTAAGTATACTGAAGACTCTGGGGACAAAGTACTGGGATGGAAGTGGATGGGAGAGTGACGTGGAAGTCTGGAATCTGGTATATTCCACGTGTAACTATACTGTCTGGACTTCGACTGGGGTGAATTGGGATACCAACTGCGACTATATAATCACATCGAAAGCCTGGGACAAAGCCCAACCTGGAGGAAATGAAGAGAGTTCAGGTGGCGAGGGAAGTGCCAATGTGCACCGCTTCACCTTCGATAATACTCCTCCTGTTTCTGCAATTTCTTATCCCACGGGCGGAACTCTCAATACTCTTACAGAAATTAGTGGAACGGCGGACGATACCAAGAGCGATGTGGATCTGGTCAAGATAAGGATTGCCGACATAACCACTTCCACAACCTATTACTGGAACCTTGAAACCTGGGTTACTAATCCTGTCAACTGGCACAATGCTCTGGAAACTACAGACTGGACATTCGGCTCTCCAAACATCACCAATGATACCTGGGATAGTGGCCACACCTATCTAATCCAGACCAAGGCACAGGATACCGCCAGTCCCCGGAATCTGGAGACACCTTCTGAAGGAGTGACTTTCAGTTTCGATAATACTCCTCCTCAATCTCAAATCACCGCTCCAGCTCCAGCGCCCAACAACCATTATTCCAGCTTAGGTGAAGTGAAAGGGACTGCTGAGGATCTCCATAATCCTATTGCTGGCGTGGAAATTTCCATTTTTGAGCAGGACACATCGAAGTACTTTGTTAAAGACAGTGGATTTATCGGTACTGAGGTGAGCACACTCACTGCCAGTGCTGTGGATGGCACGTATGATACTTTAATTGAGACCTGGACATATACTAATCCCGCACTGATTGATCCAGGTACAGGATGGCAGGATGGCTATACCTATCTTATTAAATCCTGGGCAAGTGATGACGTTAATAATACAGAGCCCCTAGGAGCAGGGAGCCTGATGGTCTTTGATAAGACTGATCCTGTTTCTGATATTAGTATTCCTAATAACGATGGACAATATGATGACACGCTAATCCAATTTACAGGCGGAGCGGCAGATACTTCTCCAGGGGTTGTGAATAGTGTAGAACTGAGCTTGACTATTGATGATGGTAGCAAGTATCGCTGGAATGGGTCCACGTGGGTGTTTTCCGAAAGTGATATATGGCGAGATGCAAATGCTATAGATGGTGACTTTGATGAATCGAGTGAAGGGTGGCTATATAATTTTGATGCCACTAAGTGGTTTAGTGGAGAATGGTATATCCTGAAATCTAAGAGCTACGACCGTGCAGGTAATGAACAAGCAGTGCCTCTGGAAAGCCGGTTCATGGTCACTCTTCCCTGTGACCATTTCGATGTCTCTGGTATTCCCTCACAGATTACTGCTGGTGAATGGTATTCTGTTACTGTAGAGGCAAAAGCACAAGATGATAGCAGAGCAACAGGGTATCTGGGAACAATAAAGTTCTTCGCCGATGTAGAAGCTACCTTCAAGATTGAGGGTGTATTCAAAGACTCGTATACCTTTACTGGTGCTGAAGAAGGATTGCATAATTTCACCACACCTAATGAGGGAGTGGCTCTGAAAGTAGCGGGAACCAACAGGAAGGTATGGGTTGAGGATACCGGTCCAGAGCCAGTAGAGACAGGCGAACAGACGAACATAACTGTTATCCCCAATGATCCTGTGAAATTTCAGGTTTTGGTTCCCTTAGAGAATAATGACCCGGGAACAGAGAGTGGTAAGAGTGGACCGGTTATGCCCAAGACTGCCGGCGATTCCTTCTCAGTTACCATAAACTGTGTAGACGACTACTGGAATATAACCGACTCTACACCCACAGTGAAGGTCACTACCAATGACCCTAATGGCATGAATCCTTCGGATGTGGCTCTGTCCAGCGGCACGGCAACAGTAGATGTTACCTTTAAGACGGCAAATTCTACCTGGACAGTTACTGTCAGTGACAATGATTATGAAGATGAGTATCCAGACGATACAAGTTCAGTGATTACAGTTGAGCCAGACACAGCTCAGAAGCTTCAAGTTCTCTTACCGGTGGAGAGTGCTGAGCCGGGAACAGGTCCTGCTGGCTCGGGGAAGAGTGGACCAGCACAATATGTTGTGGCTGGAACTACTTTAACCATTACTGTTAATGCCTGCGACGTATACTGGAATGTGAATGCAGGGGATGATACTGTGGTTACCATAAATACACCGGAAGACGATTACGATGTAGAGCCCACTACTAAGACATTGACTAACGGAACTACAACATTTGTCATTACCCTGGTAACTGCTTCCACCCATACGATTACAGCCCAAGGCGGAAGTCTCGATGCTGGAGTAAGCTCAATTGTAATTGTTACTCCTTCGGATGTTGTCCGGCTGCAACTCCTCCTGCCAGGGGAAACTCCTGCTCCGGGAGAACATGAGGGCTCGCCTTATGCTTCTCCGCCTTATGGACAAGATGGTGGGCCTGATTACCAGTATGCTGGTTCAACCTTCACTGTTACTGTAAATGCAGTTGATACCTACTGGAATATAGTCAGCACAACTCCCTATGTGACAGTAGTTACTACTGACACTAAAGATACAGATCCTTCGCCCAAAACATTAAATGAGGGGACTGAGACCTTCAATATCTGTATGCTTACCGCCGACCCGGCACAGACAATTACTGCATCCTGTGCCACACTCACCCAGGATAGTAAAGATGTGGAAATTAAAGCAGACGCTGCGGTCAAATTGCAGTTACTTATGCCTGGAGAATCTCCTGACCCGGGAACTTCCACTGGTAAGACTGGCAGTCCCAATGCTCAGACAGTGGGCGTCTCCACAACTGTAGTGGTTAACCTTGTGGACGAATATTGGAACAAGAACAACTACGATCCTCAGCCGCAGGTTCTATTAACCACTACTGACGATTATGCCACAATAGGTCCTATCAATCCTAACGCCTTAGAAAATGGAACTCAGACCTTCGATATCACATTTAATAGCAAAGGAGACTGGACGGTTACTGTGAGCACTTCTGACGGCAAGAATTATAGTCCAGATACAAGTCCTTCTGTAACCGTTAATCCCGCATCAGCACAAAAACTTCAGGTACTTCTTCCTGGTGAAAAGGCCGACCCAGGAAGCAGTCCTTCAGGAACAGGTAAGAAGTCAGGATATGACCCCAGTGACTGGACAGCAGGAGTGGCTACTACTGTGGTGGTTAATGCAGTAGATGACTGGTGGAACGTGACTAGAGATACGCCAACTGTGACCTTGAAAGCAAAAATCGATGGAGTAGATGATGATTATGCTGTAATAAATCCCACCCAGACAACTCTTGCCAGCGGTACTGCTAATTTTGATGTGACCATAAAGAGGGCAGGACAGAATAACTATACAATTGTTGCCTCAGCAGATGGTTATCCTGATGGAGTAAGCGCTGACTTTACAGTAAAGCCAAGCACTGCCAAAAAGCTTTTGGCACTATTGCCTGGAGAGGTAAGAGACCCAGGAAGCGACCCATCAGGCACAGGTAAGAAGGCGGAATTCCCACCGAACGACTGGACAGCAGGTGTATCTACGGAAGTGGTGGTCAATTTAGTAGATGATTGGTGGAACATAAATGATACAGCTTCTCAGCCGTGGGTAGCGGTAAGCACAGCCACTGGTTCTGGAGATTGCTATTATGAAGTCACTCCTTCTTCAGCGCAACTGGGAAGTGGCACATATACATTCACTACGGAGTTAAAGACAGCAACTACAATTGGATGGAAACTGGAAGCCTATACTGTGGGAGCAACCACATATACAGCCAATACAAGTTCACTGGTAAAAGTAGACACCAACCTGGTGGCAACACTCCAGGTCCTGATTCTCCCTGATGAGAGTCCGGTGCCAGGAGACACAGCCAATCGTGGAAGGAAGGGGCCAGTCTCCAATAAGGAAGCAGGTACGCCATTCGATATAGAGATAAGGAGAGTGGACAATTGCTGGAACTTAGTGACTGACGATAATCCGCCAGTATGGGTAACCTCAAATGACCCACACAGAGGGAGTTTAGGCACAGCAACGCTGGTTAATGGCACAACCACCTGGAGCGTGACTCTGGTGACAGCAGGGGATGGGAGGAAGATATATGTTAATCAGACTGGATATATAGATGATTATAGCACAGGCTTTACGGTGGATGAGAATGAAAACAAATGTCTACAGATTCTCTTAGAAGGAGAGAGTGTAAAAGAAGGAGACATAGATAATAATGGTAGGGACTCCAGTGAAATAGTAGACCCGCAGACAGCAGGCACAGCCTTCCCGGTGACAGTGAACAGGGTGGATAGTTGCTGGAACTTAGTTAGTGAGAACATCTCGGCAGTGGAGATAACTTCCGATGATCCTTACGGAGATCCTGATGATACCACTCCCAAATTGATAGATTTGACTAATGGCACATCAACATTCTATGTGACAATGAGGAAAGCTCAGGATATAAGGCTCCATGTAACCAAGGCACCTACTTATACAGGAGACGATTCCACACAGATAACCATAGCACCGGATACAACCATCGATAAGCTACAGGTTCTCATTGAGGGGGAGAGTGCAGAGCCTGGAGATATAGCCAACGATGGGAAGAGTGGTATACCGGTTACTCCCCAAGCTCGTGAATCTTTCGAGGTGACCGTGAGGAGCGTGGACAACTGCTGGAACCTTGTAAATAATACACCTTGGGTAACGCTTACCAGCGACGATCCCAAGGCAGATGACCCGCTGGTCAGTGACTTCGTGCTTGAGGGAGGGACAAGGGTAGTCAGTGTGACATTGAAACAGTCGACTACAACAGGCTGGACGATAACTGGTAGAGCTACTGACTATGACGATGGAATAAGTAGCTTAGTCGAAGTAGGACCTGAGATGGCAGACCATTTCCAGGTGAGTATAACAACTTCGGTTACTGCAGGAGTGGCAGAAGACGTGGCAGTAGAGGCTCTCGACCCGGAGGACAACAGGGATACTGAATATACAGGGACAATCCGCTTCCAATCGAACGACTCCCATTCTACATTACCTGGTGATTATACATTTACCACGGGAGCAGGTGGAGATAACGGATATAAAGTCTTCAATAGCACAGTGGTATTGAGAACCGAAGGGACATGGTATGTGAAGGCTTATGATATAGCTTCCTCCACAATAACAGGACAGATAAATGTAACAGTTAATGCCAATAGTGCCAAGAAGCTTTTGGTCCTATTGCTTGGAGAGGTAAGAGACCCTGGTAGCGACCCATCAGGGACAGGTAAGAAAACAGGATTCCCAGCACTCGACTGGACAGCAGGGGTATCTACGCCAGTGGTGGTCAATTTAGTTGATGACTGGTGGAACATAAATGAGACAGAAACTCAGCCCTGGGTAAAGATAAGTTCCTACACAACACAAGGCACACCTTATTATGAAGTTACACCATCGTCAGCTCAATTAGTTAATGGAACAAAGACATTTAATATGAATATAAGAGAAGCAAATATGACAACAGGATGGATATTAAAGGTAGAGGATTTAGGTGAAACATATGCAATGGATATATCATCATCAGTTAAAGTTGATACAAATTTAGAGCCGTGCTTGCAGGTATTAATTCTTCCTGAAGAAGAGCCGATTCCTGGAGATACAGCAAATAAAGGTCGTAAAGGAGGAGAATCCATCACAAAGACAGCAGGAATTAGTTTCCAGGTTGAAGTAAGGAGGGTAGATTCATGCTGGAACCCTGTAAGTGTGACTCTACCAGGTGTAGATATAACCTCTGATGATGATTATGGCATACCATCAACTACACCGATAAGCATAGACCTTATCAATGGCACCTCAACCTACTGGGTGACAATGGTGACGGCTCAAACTAATCAGAAGATTCATGTTAGTAAGGATGATTGGGCAGGAGATGATTCTACTCCATTTACAGTGAATAAGAATAATGAGCAGTATTTACAGATTCTTATAGATGGTGAGAGTCCAGATCCTGGTAATATAGGAGCGCGAGGAAGGAAAGATTCACCGAGGAATGATATTATAGCAGGAGTATCATTCCCTGTTGAAGTGAGGAGAGTAGATTCCTGCTGGAACCTTGTAAGTGAGACTCTATCAGGCGTTAAGATAAAATCTAATGATTATTATGCCATACCATCAACTACACCAATAACCATAGACCTTATCAATGGGACCTCAACCTACTGGGTAACAATGAGGAAAGCTGGTAGTGATAGAAGGATGTATGCTGATGCTTTTGGTTATACATCTGATACATCAACAGTGTTTACAGTCAATCCAAAGACAGATGATAAGAGGTTGCAGATACTGGTTGTTGGTGATGAGACACCTGTGCCAGGAGATATATGGAATGAAGGTAAGACAGGGGATATTCAGACAAAAACAGCAGGTACTTCATTTGATGTAGTTGTAAGGAGTGTTGATGACTGCTGGAATCTCTGTAGTGGTAACAATCCTTATGTAAGGATATATTGGAGTGACCCAGAGCCTGATGAGATGCTTGTAGACTCATTCGAGCTTGAGGGAGGAACTAAAGTAAAGAGCATTACCTTAACAGAGGCTACCACAAGCGGATGGACAATCGAAGCAAGAGATGCCTTTGGTGAGGGTTATACTAATGGTATAAGCGGGAAGATAAAGGTATCTCCAATAGAAGCGGATTATTTTGTTGTTAGCATAACTACAGATGTTACTGCAGGCGAAGCTAATGATATAAGCGTAGAGGCTCTGGATAAGTATAATAACAGGGCTGTAGAGTATAATGGAACGATTCGTTTTGAATCAGATGATGTATATACTACATTTCCTGGAGATTATACATTTACAACAGGAGATAGTGGTGACAATGGGTATAAGTTATTTGAATCTACAGCAATGTTCAAGACAAAAGGTAACTGGTATGTAAAAGCTTATGATGTAAACATCTCCGCAATAGAAGGACAGCATCAGGTAGTTGTTCATCCAAATACAGCAACAAAGTTATTAATATTGTTACCAGAAGAGCAAGCTGATCCAGGTTCAGAACCGAATGGCACAGGGAAGAAATCAGGATTTACACCAAGTAACTGGATAGCAGGGGTATCAACAGATGTTGTAGTTAATCTTGTTGATAACTGGTGGAACATACATGATACAGCAACTCAGCCATGGGTAAAGATAAGTTCCTACACAACACAAGGCACACCTTATTATGAAGTTACACCATCGTCAGCTCAATTAGTTAATGGAACAAAGACATTTGATATGAATATAAGAGAAGCAAATATGACAACAGGATGGATATTAAAGGTAGAGGATTTAGATGGAACATATGCAATGGATATATCATCATCAGTTAAGGTGGATACAAATCAATATCAATGGTTACAGGTGCTTCTACCTGGTGAAGAACCTGTGCCAGGCGATACACTAAATAGGGGTAGAAAGGGAACTCCAGATTTCGATGCCGCTTCTCCTGGAGACCAGGATGCTACTGCCGGCACTTCCTTTAACATTACAGTAAGGAAAGTGGATAGTTCCTGGAACCTCTTAGAATCCGACCTGGCAAATGTAGACATAACCAGTAACGACCCCAATGTTCTCAGCCTGGGAACTATAGATTTATTTTCTGGAGTAGCAATAGCTACGGTAACACTCCAGACAGCCGAAAGCGGCAGGACGATAACTGTGAGCCAAGCAGGTCAGGGATATACTCCAGATACATCTACATCGTTTACTGTTGACCCCAGCACTTACACTTGCCTGCAGGTGCTCTTGCCAGGTGAAAGTCCTGACCCAGGGAATCTCACTACGCAGGGAAGAAGTGGAACTCCAGACTTTGACTCTGGTACTACCGGTATCCAGAATGCAGTCGCTGGAACGCCCTTCGATATAATTATAAGAAGGGTCGATAACTACTGGAACTTTGTGGTCGGTGAAGTGGCTGATGTGTCCATTACCAGTAACGACCCCTATGCGCTCTATTTAGGCACTGCCACTTTAATTGGAGGAACTACTACCTGGAGTGTGGTATTGAAGAGAGCTGATAGTGGAAGGACAATAAGTGTAGATAAGAGTGGATACTCTTCAGATACAAGTACATCCTTCACAGTAGAGCCCAGTACTCATCAGTGTCTACAGGTTCTCCTCCCCGATGAATCGAACGATGCAGGTAATGAGTCCAATCAAGGAAGGGCAAGTCCACCTTCTATTGAAATTACTGCAGGCACAACATTCGACATTACAGTCAAGACAGTAGATAAATACTGGAACCCGACAAAGCCTGATTCTGATATCCTGGTTACTGTGACTTCCAACGACCCCACAAAGCCCAACCTTGGGACAGTTGCAGTTGGTCAAGCCACTGGAGAAGGAATGTTGGGTGTAATTTTGTATAGGGGAATAGATAATGGCAGGACTATTACAGTTACCCGGACTGGATATCAGTTTGATATCAGTACCACCTTCACTGTCAAGCCTGGTGAGACTACTAAACTTCTGATTCTTGTCCCCAATGAGGATGTCGCTCCTGGCACGGAAACTGGCCGTAGTGGATTAGTATCCACCTGGACGGCAGGGGGGTACTACCCGGTTACTGTGAAAGCAGTAGACTATAGTTGGAACCCCACAGGAGAGACCATAGAGGTAAATAATATATATACAAATGATGATTACAGCAATCCAGTAACAGACCCCATTACTAACGTCACTTTAACTAACGGCACGTCAACATTTATGATGATGTTGGTGAGTCGGGGAACAAGGAATATAACGGCAGAGGATGCTGAGTATATAGATAATACAAGCTCAGACATTATAGTTGTTCCTGATGACGCTGTTAAACTGCAGGTCCTGGTGCCTGGTGAGCAGGGAGTGGAAGGACATCCCAATGGCAAGCTGGCCGACCCACCCGATGATCAGACTGCTGGAGTAGCCTTCCCGGTAACAGTAAATTCTGTTGACCAGTACTGGAACATCTCCTATTCTACTCGCACTATACAGCTCACCACCGATGACCCCAATGCTCCTCCTATAAGTAATCAGCAATTAGTCAATGGCACCACTGTATTTATGGTCACTCTTGTAACTGCAAAAGATACCCGGATTAAAGCTCAAGATACCGCACCGACGGATAAACTGATACAGAACCAGAGCCCCGATATCCCTGTTGTTACCAATCCCAATCAATATAAGTTGCTGGTGCTTCTGGAAGGAGAATCGCCAGCTCCAGGAACATCTTCAGGCAAGACAGGCGCGGTCACCAATCCTACTACAGGGGCTCCCTATGCAGTTACTGTTAGGGCTTGCGATAACTACTGGAACCTTAATCCCAATGTGACCCCAGGAGTAACGGTGACTGCCGACGATCCCTATGCTATTTTGCCTTCTCCAGCCAATCTAATTAATGGCACAACCACATTTATGATTACCTTCAAGGTTGCCAATACTACCTGGACAATTACAGCTACAGACACAGATGGACAACCTCCTCTGTGGAAGGCCTATGTCAATGACCCGGTCACAGTAGACCCGGCATCAGCGGTCAAGTTGCAGGTATTAGCTTATCCTGAGGAGCCTTTACCGGGAAGCGATCCTAATGGAAGCGGGAAGAGCGGCCAGCCAGATTGGCACGTGGCAGGTTCGAGCTTTACTGTCACTGTGAATGCAGTAGATAGCTACTGGAATGTAGTTAGCACCAATCCTTCTGTTTCAGTGATAACTACAGACCTTTATGATAACGAACCTCTATCGAAACAACTGGACCAGGGCAGCAATACCTTTAAGATAGAGATGGTAACCAGAGGTTCGTGGGCAATAATCGCTCAGGCTTCCGGTTATGACTCGGGAAGTTCCACAGTGACCATCAATCCAGGAAGTGCGAGCCAGCTGCAGGTATTGCTACCGGGAGAGACGGCAAAAGAGGGTAAATGGAATCAACTACCTTATGGGAAAGAGGGAGACCCTGACTATTGGGTAGCCGGCTCTACGTTTAATGTTACTATAAATGCAGTAGATGACTACTGGAACAGGGTGAGCACAAGTCCTTATGTTACAGTTACCACTACAGATCCCAATGACGTTGAGTCCACCTATTCAGGTAACCTTAACAGTCAGGGAACAATGGTTTCTCTCATCAAGCTCGTAACTGCTGGATTGAACAGTGTCCAGTCGCAAGCCTTTGGTCTTGCTACCAGCACAAGTTCAACAACTATAGATCCTGCACAGGCGGCGTATTTCAAAGTTGAGGTCTCTCCTCTGAACGGAACTGCGGGAAGTATGAGAGACATAACTATTACTGCCTATGATGAATGGGCATCCTGGGATTCTATCGCGCGCACTGGTCAGGGCAATATTGCTGATGGTGGAACAGAACCAGATAATGCCTATCAGGGAACTATTTCCTTTAGCAGTAATGACCCCTATCCAGCAGGATTGCCCGGAGAATTTACCTTTACTTCTCTTGACGCCGGCACAACCACTTTATACAATCAGGTTGTCCTTTATACAGTAGGAACCTGGTGGTTAGAAACTACAGACACCTCCGACTCTTCTATCTATGGAAGGCAGGAGAATATTTCAGTCTCTCCAGCAGCAGCCTATAAATTTGTGGTGAGGCCCAGGATAAGCCAAAATGTGCCAGCCGGCTCTTGCACGGAAATCAGTGCAGAGCTATCTGACTTCTACGGTAATGCCACACCTGAAGCGGATAAACCTTGCGAACTCACCATCACCGATGTAGTAGGTGCCCCAGGCTATTTGACGATTACCTCTACCACCACCGATGCTAATGGTAAGATTGGACCAATTGACTATTATGTCTCCACAGCAGCAGCTCATGGAGCGACCATAACTGTTACTACCAGCACAGTTACCGGGAAGTCGGCAGTCATTACCACAGTTGGTGGAACTCCCAACTATCTGGTATTTATCGGGACGCCTCCAGCAACCCTGGTGGCAGGAACCGAAACCAGTCAACCTTTTGCTGTCCAGAGGTATGACCAGTATGGAAACATTACCAATCTTACAAAGACAACTGTATATATTAAATCGAGTTCAGATGGAGCGAACAAGAGCTTCCGTTATCCTCAAGGAGCAATTTTCTACTCTCCTGAGCCAGGTGTTGATGGTGAAATCAACATTTATGGTGGTCAAAATACAGCCTACTTCTACTACTATGACGAGAAGGCATCCTGGGATGAGATTACACTGGATACTTTCACCATAACTGTAAGTTTGAATACGAATTTTGGAGATAGCGATGATGACAATACTCCTATAAGGGTTGACCCTCGTGCAGAAATCAATCAACTCGCCTTCACCTCTACTCCTCAGACTTTCACTGCGGGAACGCCTTCAGGACTTATAACCATCCAGACCCAGGATATGTTCAGTAATCCCAAGAAGGTCGATGGAGATACAAAGATTAACCTCTACTCTCTATCTGTGGGAACAAACTCCTTCTCCGCCCAGCTCGATCCCTGGACACCCATTTCCTATGTGACTATTTCCACTAATACTTACGAGCAGAGCTTCTATTATAAAGATACCAAGTCTGGTATCCAGACACTCAAGGTTGACGAGGACGCCTCCTACGAATATGTCTGGCTGGCTGGATTCCAGAACCAGACAGTTCTTCCAAACGAAATAAGTAAATTAGTGTTCACCAGTCCTGCTTATGAAGCATCTGGGCCTCTGGTGGCTGGGACCACTTCCTGGATGATGACTGTGGAGATGCAAGACCAGTTTGGTAATCCTTCAAGACTTCAGACTGTGGGTAATCCTCTCTCCTCAGATACTAAACTTCTGCTTGCCTCAGAGCCATCTGGAGAATACGAGTTCTCCATCTCTCCCACTATATGGGATCCAATCGAAGAAGCCTGGATTGTTGTTGGCTCGACTTCCACCAGTTTCTATTATAAGCACTTCCAGGCTGGCACCTGGACGATTACAGTGCAGTCTGCAGATTACGCCTGGACGTACGCTCTGCAGGATGAAAATGTGGTGGGAGCTAGTGTGGGGAAAATTGTGTTCATTTCTCCAGAGCCGAAGTTCATTGCCGGAACTTGTTCCTCTACGATGACAATACAGACCCAGGACATCCATGGTAACGTGGCACCAGTTGAGGAACTCGTTGAGATAAGTCTACTATCCAGTTCTCCCAGGGGAGTAGACTTCTCCTGGGACGGGAATACCTGGGGAAGAGGCACAGTTACCATTGATGCTGGAAAATCAAGCGTAGACTTCTTCTATACTGATGAGACCGCAGGCGATACCAATATTGTCACTGCCATAGCGCCTCCAGAAAAGGGATGGATTGCAGGCACTTCGCCGGTGACAGTGACACCTTCTCAGGCTAGAGCCTTCAGAGTATTCCATGACGGAGTAGCCAGCGTTAACGTTCAAGAGACAATTAACGTCCAGGCTATAGACGAATTCGGAAATGATGCTACTGGACCTCCTAATGATAATCCACCTTATGATGCGCCAGAATTCCAGGCCACCTATTATACAGGAACTGCAATATTTGTTGTCACAGGTCATTGTAATATAGAGGAACCGGCTTCTGCTCAATATACGTTTACCAAGGAGGACAAGGGATTTACCACGGTCAAGATATCTGACGATTATGTAGAGAACGTCCAGATAGTGGCCACGGACATTTCAGATCCTACAATTGATGGTACCAGCGAAGACCTCTCTGTCTGTGGTATCAAAGTGACACCAACCAGCCTGGCGCCACTCAATGTCTTCCAGGGTGAGGGTGTCCTGGAAGATAAAAAATCTGTAGCTATGCTCAGGATGGACATCCAGGCAAATCCGCAAGCGCCTCCTGAAGCGGATGAAGCAACCTGGACAGATTTGAAGATTTACAGGATGGGAGATGGACGGGATGAAGACGTGCCAGAAGTGGTATTGTGGAAGGATGGAAGTGCAGGCACAATAGGTGAGTTTGATGCACCTCTTCCTCCAGACAACTTCACGCTCGGCAATCCTTCCCCATACGATATACCACTTGCTGTGGGAACTTTCACTGAAGAGACAGGAATAGTAACTCTCAGCCTGGGTGGTCGGGCACAGACATTGGATAAGTCTTTGCAGATATACTTCCTCACAGTCAATGTCAGCACAGTCGCAGTGCCGGGGAGAAATTTTGGGATAGAGATTGAAAAGCCGGGAGACTTCATCTTATTATTTCCTGAAGTACAGATTGGCAAGGATAACTTCGCCATACAAACTGCCACCTCCACAATCCAGTCAGCACCCGCCCAGGTAAATGTCACTCCATACAATCTGGTCTATTCTACTGAGACAATCCAGCAGGGCACTAAGAATTTGGCAATGTTAAGAGTGACTCTGGCGACAGATAAGTTTACGGCTAATTGGACGAATATTAAGATTACTAGAAAGGGAACAGGTTTCGATTCCGATGTGGAAGTGGTCAAGATATACAAAGATATAGGGACACCTGGTTTTCAGCCTGCTGTTGATACCCTGATAAGCTCTGGATTTAACGAATTTGATGCGGGTCAAGTGCTCATCAATATTGATAGTGATATTATAGGAATGGAGGGAGACCAGCCTGAAGTGATCAATAGTATTCCACGGGACTACTTCATTGTCTTCTCCATCCACGATAGCGCCACTGTTGGCTCCACATTTGGTGCTGAGTGTGGAGTGGGGAGCTTCTGGGTGGAGAGTCCGGCCACAGTTAATCAGGAGCCATTTGAGTCTGGAAAGCCAACAATTACTGCCACTGAGGACAATTTAGTAGTAGAAGGTGGAGCTCCTGGTGGAAGTGTGAATGTCGCCCCTGCTGAGTTGATTCAGGGGACAGCTAATCAGGCTATGCTCCACTTCAAACTCTCCGCCGACGAACATACAGTCCTCTGGGACAAATTGAGAGTAGACCTTGTAGGGGCTGGCGCTTACACCGATCTGGATAAGGCGAAGGTCTTCAAGTGGCAGAGCGGTGCAGTTGATGGGTATGGAAGGCCGATAATAGACTTCGATGGTCCTGACAACAAACCCGAGACCTGGGACGATAATGATATCCAGCTTGGCTGGGCAATCTTTACCACCACAACCACGCTAATTCAACTAAGTAATCCAATTACCGGCAAGACTTATGAAGAGATAACCACTACTCCCCAGGAGTACCTGGTGACTTTAGATGTGGACGTTTTAGCCCAGCCACAAGATGATGCTCTCGGTCTCAGGGTGAGTAGCTCTACCTATTTCAGTGTTCTTGGCGTTGATAGTGTATCACCTACAGGATTTCCCAGATACACTTCCAAGTCGAGGGTTGTGGAGTACGCTGATACAATTACAGTGGTTCCTGAATCGCTTGCTCCGGAGACGGCAATGCAGGGTTCTGGCGACCCGGATCCAACCGACCCTGCTGACCCACCGGCTCCCGTCCTTCAGTTCGACCTCTCTTGTGACCAGTCCGATTCTATCTGGACAGATATTCGGATAGACAAGACAGGAACAGCCGAAGATAGCGAAGTCACCTCAGTAACTGTGTGGAAGGATAATCCTTACCAGGGTGATATAGGCAATTTCGATACTGTAAACGATATCCTTATAAGTAATCCTGCAAAAGTTTTCGTGAGCAAGACAGCCAATATCTCTTTAACTGAGCAGCAAAGGATAACAACTGCTGCGCAACGTTACTTCCTCGCTTATGGCATCAAGGACGCAGCAATACCCGGAAAGACTGTGGGAGCCAAAATAGAGGCAGGCAGTTATATAACAGTAGAGAATCCCAATGAGACAGTGCAATTTACTGTTCTCCCGGCAACCTCCACTCTGCTCCAGATATATCCTAAACCACGAACTCTCACGGTCAATGGGGTCGACTATGCAGGAGTTTCCACAACACTTTTCAGTTCGATAGGCTCGACAGATACAGTAATTCCAGTAGATTCCACTCTCAGTTTCTTGCCTTCCGGGTATATAAAGATAGATGAAGAAATTATAAAATATACGGGAAAGACCGACACTACTTTTGAAGGTGTAACCAGAGGTGCTTCTGCCAGTCAAGCAGTTTCTCACTTTGCTGGAGCGGCAGTAGAAAAGTACTTCTTCCAGAACGATGAGGATATCTGGATGATTTCTCTGGAGACGATTTCCAATTCTCCTTATCCAGTGGGAGTAGGATGGGATGGGATGAGACTTATTTTAACCGGGACAGGGTTATATACAGATATTACCCAGGTGAAGGTCTGGAGAGATAACAACGATAACCAGATTCTGGATGGAATGGATGTCCTTGTGGCTACTGCTACATTTACCGGCACAGATGTCTCCATTCAATTCCCCACCACCCAGTATGTCTACGATTCTACCCAGTACTATTTCCTGACTTTCTCACTATCAGGAAGTGCCACTCCAGACGCCCTGGTAGGAATGAAGATAGACGGTCCTAACGATATATATCAGATTTCTCCACATATTGTCGAGGGAAGCTTCCCCATTCTCTCTTCTGAGTTTCAAGTCCATCCCACAAGGGACGAACTCATCACCAGCTTTACAGACATAAGTGGTGCTGCCGTTCCACTAATCCAAGGAGATAAGAATGTAGGAATGTTAAAGCTCACTCTCTCCAGTAATGAGAATACGATTATCTGGGATAAACTGAGAGTCAGACGCACAGGTACGGGCACAGATAGCGATGTGTCCACAATTAAAATTTACCGGGATGAGGCTCCCTATGAAGGAACATTCAATCCCGCCAATGATAGTCTCATCACTACTGGCGTGAATACCTTCATTGATACATTAGCTGATATTATTCTCCTTCAGCCTGAGGTTATCGGCACTACGCCCAGGTCATATTTTGTGGTTCTGGATATTTATCAGCTTGCTCAAGTGGGCAAGTCCATAGGTATCACTATCTCCTCCTCGACTTACTTTACGGTTGAGGGTGTGGACATAGTGAAGCCGGTAAGTTTTGCTACCACAAATCTCATAGTTAAAGAGTATGCAGATACTATTACAGTAACGCCCTTGGAGTCGACCCAGACTCCCACCCAGGTTGTGCAGGGTGCCCAGAACATGCCCATGCACAAGTTCACTCTGAAGACTAACAAGTCGGGTGCACTGTGGACAGGAGTGAAGGTGAGGAGGACGGGAACGTCGAGGAGCAGAGATGTTGATGTGGAGAGAGTAAAGATATATCGTGACCTGGACAACAACGGAATGTTTAGTGCAACTTCTGATGTAGAGATATCGAGCTCCACTGTAACTTATACCTTCACTGACAAGGCAGTAAATATCTACTTTACTACTCCACAAGTAATAACCACTGCTCCCCAGACATATTTCCTCGTTTACGATATAGCTGTGGATGCTACACTGAACGAGTTGTTGGGAGCAATGTTCGATGGTCCTGCTTGTTTCTTCTTCCCTGTTCCGCCAAATAACGTGGATAACCCGGTGAGTGGAGACCTTGGTCCTGGCTACTGGGATGTGACTACGCCCCTGGGGCAATTCCCCTTCGAGTCACCTAAAGTTGCGGTGAAGACTCTGGAATTGAACCTGGTAGCTACAGACTTAGCTCCCGGAGGAGCGAGGCAGAAAGAGAAGGACGTGATAATGGAGAGGCTTGCTCTATCAGTAAATGCCAACAGGGCAGAGTGGAATATTCTTACAGTAGAGGAGATAGATACAGCTGTAGATAGCGACTTCGCTCTAATCAAGCTCTATCGTGATGCGGATGGTGATGGAGTTTTCACATCCGGGACAGATGTTCTGATCGGTACGGGTACTTTCAGTGGAGGAATAGCAAACCTTACCATCGATGGCGATACCGCGCCGGGAATTCAGCCTGAACTTATTATGCCCACCACTACTTACTATTTTGTGGCGCTGGATATAAGTGATACAGCAGACCCTGGGAATAAGATTCTCTTGCAATTGACTACTGAAGATTTCATAGATGTCAAGCCAACCACTATTCAGAGAAACTACACCACTCCCATAAAGACTTCTATTACCAGGGTGAGGGACTATCGTACTCCCACAACTCCTGTAGTGCATGCCCACGAGTGGACAAACGATGCTTCCAAGATGTCAGCAAATTGGGAATCCGCCTCTCCCTTAGGGGTTGTGGAAAGCATTTGTGCTGTGGGAACAGCGCCTGGGGCAACGGACAAGACAAATAATCAGTGGCTCTCTGCAGGCGATAAGTATGAGACCTTGGTATCCGGTATGAGCCTGCAGCAGTACCGTCCACAAGAGTCTGCTCCCATGTACTACTTCTCGGTCATAACTCGCAGTGTGAGTGGAGGGGTAACCCTTTTCAGCGATCCAGGTTATAGAGAATTTAAAGTGGATATTACGCCACCGACTACTGTTGACGCACCGGTTCCCGAAATATCGGCTGAGACAGGAGCTACATCCTATAATGTCCACTGGGACTTCGCTGAGGATCCAGAGTCAGGTGTTGCGGTTTATGAGTTACAGGAGAGGGTGGACACATACCCACTGTGGAACACGATAAGTAGCACCGTTCCGGGAGACAGCCAGAATTATGCAATAACTGGCAAAGAGCAAGGTCACTTCTATTTTTACCGTGTGCGCGCCAGGAACGCTGCGGGAAGCTGGGGTAGTTGGTCTGATGCTTCTAGCCCTGCAGTTACCGGGCTTCCTAAAGATATAATTAGCGACGTATCCAACTACCCGAATCCAACCACGCTGGACTACACAACAATTGTCTATACTCTCAAATACGATGCAAAGGTCACCATAACGATTTACGACCTGCTTGGACATCTAGTCTTAGAAGAGGAGTTCAAACCAGGCAGTGAGCAAGGGACTTTGGGACCGAGGGAGTGGGTCTGGGATTTGAGAAACGAAATGGGAGATAAGGTGGCCAAGGGCGGTTATATCTGCCGGATTACGGTCAATATTGAGGATAGTACCGCGCCCAAGAGTGACGACCGCACTGTGCAAGTAATCAGGAAGATTGGCGTAATCCGCTAAAAAAAATGGGGTCAACTCTATTTTTCTTCGATTCATTTCCCCCTCTCCCTTGGGGGAGAGGGTAGGGGTGAGGGGGACTGGAGTGTCAAACGGATGTTTCGTTTGGAGTAGTCCCGATTCATCGGGACGTCAACGAAGGTGTCCGACGCTAACTCGTTGCAAAAAGTGGTTGACAAACAGGTAATTTTGTGGTAATATTAGATTGAAAACTAAATACTAGTCCGATAAGGGCAAACTCCGAGTAATCGGAGGACGCAAAGCCACGGGGCCGATTTGGCTAGCCGGGTTGCCGAAGATTAGAAGGACTGAGGAAAAACTTTTTCCTCAGGTCGGTAGCTGTTAGCCGAATTATCCGGTTTGGTGGATAATTCGGCTTTCTTTTTGAGGCAACCCTGCGGCTGAGCTTTACAGGAGCTCGCCAATGGGTAAACAGGGAAAGAAATATAATTTAATATTTGCAATAATTACTTTTAGTATACTGCTCTATAGTATACCGCAAGTAGCCTGGTGTAAAGCTTCCGGTGGTCAGCCTGGTGCTTTCCTTTCCTGGGGCGCAGGCGCTCGCTCCCTGGGAATGGGTAAAGCGTTCGTCTCTATTGCCGACGATGCTTCGGCTACTTACTGGAATCCAGCAGGATTGGCACAGATAGATAGGAAAGAGATTACTGCTTTACATGCCATTCTCTGGGCGGACACAATGTACGATTTCATCAGTTATGTCCACCCGATTACCGGTATAGGAACAGTGGGAGGGAGCATTACCCGGCTCTATTCGGGAAAGTTTGATGGTCGGGATGAGAACAATATTTCCACCCATGAATTCTCAGATTCTCAAACAGCTTTGGGAGCGAGCTATGGGAAACAGATTGTGGATGTTCTTGCCCTGGGTGCCAGTATTAAGTACGTGACGCACAATTTAGATGACCATAAGAACGGGAATTTTACTTTCGATATAGGGGCAATGTATAAATCGCCAATGGTTGAGCATCTGCAGGTGGGTCTCAATCTACGGAATCTGATAGGCTTGAGAACAGGAGCAGATACAGAGGATAAACTACCCCTGACCTTAAGGTTTGGCTTTAACTATAAGTTATTGAGGGATAAGTTGGCTCTGGTTATAGATTTAGAGAAAAGCAAAGCTCCTCTCAGTTACCATTTCGGTACAGAGTACTGGGCTTTCCAGTATTTAGCTGTCAGGTTTGGTATAGACCCTGAGGAGTTTACTCTTGGTTTTGGAATCAGGTACAGAGATTATGGGCTTGACTATGCCTTTGCCACCCATGACCTGGGGGGTTCTCACCGACTTTCAGCGAGCTGGAAGTTTGGCCCATCGATCACTGCTGCCAGCGAAACTATGGCATTGGAACATTATAAAGAAGCGGTAGCTGCCTATGAGAGAGGGCTTTACCAGAGAGCAGTGGAGAAGCTAATTAGAACCCTTTCCCTCGATCCCAGAAATATAGAAGCCAAGAGCAAACTGGTGAAACTGGAAAGGGTGGCCAAGATAATACCTAGAGAGGTAAAAGAGACTAAACGCGCCAAATTGATTAAGCAGGCTGTTCTCTCCTATTTAGATGGAGACATAAAGCTTACGTTAAATGCTCTTCGCTATCTCTTATCTGTAGAACCTGAAGATAGAGAAGTGGAGAGGCTCTTAAAAACAATTGCCAGAGTAGAGAAAGTGGATTTGGTAGAAGAGATAACTCCGGGAATGAGCTTAGTCGACCAGAAGTTGTATAACGCTCTTAACTATTTCTATGAAGGCAAGTATGATATGACTATCAGGGAGGCGCATGATGTCCTGAAGCTTGAGCCGAACAATGCTTTGGCCTATAAGCGTATAGGTTCGGCGTTCTTCGCCATGGGACAGAGAGAGAAGGCTAAACAGGCTTGGAATAGGTCTTTACAGATGAATCCTGCTGATAAGACTTTAAGAGAGTTCCTTGATAGATGGGAAGAGAAAGGATACCCTGAAGATAGGGAACTGGAGTATTTAGAGGAACTGGAAAAGAGAGAATGGGAATTCCCTGGAGAAAAGAAATAGAGGAGATTTGAGATGAAAAAATTTATGATAATGGGATTATTAATAATTTTGTCATTTTTAGTTCTTGGGCAGAAATGTGAAACAGCCGAATATTCTGAGATTGTAATTTCACAGTTAATGGTAGAACAGGCTTTAGAAGAGCGCGTCCAGGGCGTTCTCACTAAGATTTTAGGGCCCGATAAAGCCAGAGTGGTAATTGTGATTGAGCCAAACGTAGAAAGGTCGATGACCGAGATAGAGACCTGGGCCGAGCAGAAGTCTAAAGAAGAAGAAGGAAAAGGGAAGTTAAAGGAGAGAAAAGATGTTAGACCACCAAAGGTAAAAGAGCTCTTGCCAGGCATACCGCTCAAGAAGAGTGTGCTCGAACGGGAGGAAATTGCTCCTACCTCTGAGGCAAAAAGAGAAGCTACCGGCATGAAGAAGAGGGTGGAAAGCATTGTAAAGTTACCGCCCTCTTTCATCAAAAGGATAACTGCCACCCTTATAATTGACCGGAAAGTCTCGGATGCCTTAGTGGAGACTGTAGAAAGTGTAGTGAGCGACCTTTTGAATTTAAACCCTAAGCGAGGAGACGAGTTGATAATAATGAGAGTCTCCTTTATCCCAGCTGCACCCTGGTGGAGTATCCTTTTTAAGCCACAGACTTATTGGGTCATAATCGGGATGCTCCTGACTATTACTCTTCTTACGTTCCTCTTCGGGCCCCTCAAGACTTTCTTCCAGAATATCCTAAACACTATGAAAGAACTAAAGGGTTCCAAAACCGAAATCGAGGCTGCCACCTCCACAGCCACCGGGGGAGGAGGGGGCCCTGGCTTAGTCACTGTAGAAGAAGGTCTCTCTCAAAAAATGGAGGGCACAGCAGTTGAGGGAGAAGAGGAAGAAATTCCACAAACTTTCAGATTCGTTAAAGAGAGCAATTTAAAAAGACTCTTATATTTGATTAAGAATGAACCTCCAGAAGGAATGGCTCTAATTTTGAGTTATTTAACTCCAGACCAGGCAGCAAAAGTATTCTCTTCATTATCTCCAGAACTTCAGGTAAAAGTTGCTTTGAATCTGACCACAGTTAAGCAGATGGACGGAAGACTGGTAAATAGAATAGAAAGCAGTATTAGAGAAAAGATAGATCTACTTAAAGGTGGAGTAGATGAATTTGTAGAAATATTCGATAGATTAGACAAGAAGACAAAAGAAAATATCTTAAACGCGCTGGAAAAGAAAAATCCTGAACTGGCAAAGAAGATAAAAGATTTAACCTTCTCTTTTGAGCAAATTACCAAAATAGATAGTGCTACACTGCGCATAATTTTGGGGGAGATAAATACTGGCGATTTAGCCATAGCCCTGAGGAAAACGAGCGAGGAAGTTAAGTCCAAAATTATGGAGAATATGTCAGCCGGAGGTGCTGTTCTTCTGAAAGAAGAGATGGAATTCGGCAAGCCGGTAACAGTCCAGGCAATTGAACAGCAACAACAGAAGATAGTAGATTTAATTCTCAAGCTGGACAGGGAAGGAAAAATTGAGCTTAAAGGAAGAAAAAGAAGGGGTGAAATTGAAAAGATAGAAGAATTACAGGATATTAAGAAGATTGTTGAGGAAGAGATAATCAGGAAGAGACTTGGGGAAGGGCCTGAAGAAGTTGTGGAACCTATCACGAAGAGCAAAGAAAGTGAAAAGACGGATAATGAAAAGGCATTCGAGCATTATAATGTGGGGATGGAAGCATCTCAAGCTGGCAAATACGAGGAAGCTATTAGAGAATTTAAGAAGAGCCTCCAGTACAATGACAAGATATGGCAAACATACCAGTATTTAGGAAGTTGCTATTACAATCAAGGAATGGAACAGGAAGCAGTCCAGGCATATAAGAAAGCGCTGGAACTCAACCCGGACAATCGAGAACTCATTGAGTGGTTAAATAATCGAAAGTAATGACTGGAGTCCCCCCGATGAAATCGGGGGTCAAGAGATTCTGGAGTCCCCCGATGAAATCGGGGGTGAAAAGATTCTGGAGTTCTCGTGAAAGCAAGGTGTATGTGTGGGAATTATTGTTGAAGGAACATAAAATTAATGGCAAAGCGTGATAGAAAAGATAAAAAGAATATAGTTCCTCCGCCACCTCCTTTACCACCTTTCTCTGGTGAACCTAAAAAACCATCCTTACCCCCCTCCCGCAAAGAAAAAGGAAAAACTTCCAAAGATTTAAAAGAAATAATAGAAAAAGAAGAAACAAAATGGGAAGAGACTCTAAGAAAACTGGAAGCAGAAAATAAGGCAATAAAGGCAGAGCTTACTGAGAGGGAAGCAAAGGAGAAAAGTGAGAGTGATAAGCGGGAGAGAGAAATTGAAGAGGATAGAGAGCGGGCAGAATTGCGATTGAAGGAGTTAGAGAGGCAGCTTCAAGATGAAAGAAAGAAAATTTGGGAGCAGACTCTCAGGATTAAAGAGGAAGAGAAAGCAGCGATGAAGATGGAGAAGGCGTTAGGGGAAATTCTGGAGAAGACAGATCGGGAAAAGGAGATACAAAAACTAAGGGAAGATAAAGAGAAAATTGAACAGGAATTGCAACAGCAAAAAAGAATTGCTCAAGAATTTGAAGCCTCTGCAAAGAACGAGATTTCCGAGATCAACAGTAACTTAGAATTACAAAAAGCAGAATGGGAAGCAAAATTGAAAGCCAAAAAGGCAGAAATAGAAGATGAAAGAACTCGTCTGGAACAGGAGTTAAAGACGCAAAAAGCAGAAAGAGAAACTCTGTCTGATACTCTGGAATTCTGGAAGAGAGCCTGGGAAACGAAACTACGGGAAAGAGAAGCAGAAAAGGTAGAGATTGAGAAGAGTTTAAGGAGTAGGATAGCTGAACTGGAAGAGAGGCTAAGAGAGATAAAAGAAGAATTGGAACATGAGGAAAAGAGAGAGAAGGCGAGATTAAAAGATAAGGAGAGAGAATTTGAGGAAGTCAAATCTGAAGTTGAAGGGAAGCTCAAGGCTAAACAGGAAGAGAAGGATAGGATAGAGGGGGAGCTTAAGAAGAGGATAGAGGAATTTGAACTTGAGAAAGTTAAGAGAGAAGAAGAGGCAAATGTCTTAAGGCAAGGTCTGGAAAGAGAATTAAAAGAAATAAGAGATAAGCTGGAAGAAGAGAAGAAAATCTTCTCTCAAAAGATAAGCGAGAAGGAAGGAGAGCTCAGGGCTAAACAGGAAGAGAAGGATAGGATAGAGGGGGAGCTTAAAAAGAGGATAGAGGAATTTGAGCTTGAGAGAGCAAAGAGAGAAGAAGAGGCAAATGTCTTAAAGCAAGGTCTGGAAAGGGAGTTAAAAGAAATAAGGGAGAAGCTGGAAGAAGAGAAGAAAGTCTTCTCTCAAAAGATAAGCGAGAAGGAAGGAGAGCTCAGGGCTAAACAGGAAGAGAAGGATAGGATAGAAGGAGAGCTTAAGAAGAGGATAGAGGAGCTTGAGCTTGAAAGAGTTAAGAGAGAAGAAGAGGCAAATATCCTAAGGCAAGGTCTGGAAAGAGAGTTAAAAGAAATAAGGGATAAGCTGGAGGAAGAGAAAAGAGTCTCTTCTCAGAAGATAGAGGAGAAGGATAGAATAGAAGGGGAGCTTAAGAAGAGGATAGAGGAATTTGAACTTGAGAGAGCAAAGAGAACAGAAGAGGCAAATATCTTAAGGCAAGGTCTGGAAAGGGAGTTAAGAGAAATAAGGGAAAAGCTGGAAGAGGAAAAAAGAGTCTCTTCTCAGAAGATGGAAGAAAAAGAGAGGGAGCTCAGGGCTAAACAGGAAGAGAAGGATAGAATAGAAGGGGAGCTTAACAGGAGGATAGAGGAATTTGAGCTTGAGAGGGCAAAGAGAGAAGAAGAGGCAAATATCTTAAGGCAAGGTCTGGAAAGGGAGTTAAGAGAAATAAGGGAAAAACTGGAAGAGGAAAGAAGAGTCTCTTCTCAGAAGATGGAAGAAAAAGAGAGGGAGCTCAGGGCTAAACAGGAAGAGAAGGAAAGAGTAGAAGGGGAGCTTAAGAAGAGGATAGAGGAATTTGAACTTGAGAGAGCAAAGAGAACAGAAGAGGCAAATGTCTTAAGGCAAGGTCTGGAAAGGGAGTTAAGAGAAATAAGGGAAAAGCTGGAAGAAGAGAAGAGAGTCTCTTCTCAGAAGATGGAAGAAAAAGAAAGGGGGTTCAGGGCTAAACAGGAAGAGAAGGATAGAATAGAAGGGGAGCTTAAGAAGAGGATAGAGGAATTTGAACTTGAGAGAGCAAAGAGAACAGAAGAGGCAAATATCTTAAGGCAAGGTCTGGAAAGGGAGTTAAGAGAAATAAGGGAAAAGCTGGAAGAGGAAAAGAAAGTCTTCTCCCAGAAGATAGAAGAGAAGGAAGGGGAGCTTAGAGCTAAACAGGAAGAGAAGGATAGAGTAGAAGGGGAGCTTAACAGGAGGATAGAGGAATTTGAACTTGAGAAAGTTAAGAGAGAAGAAGAGGCAAATGTCTTAAGGCAAGGTCTGGAAAGGGAGTTAAAAGAAATAAGAGATAAACTGGAAGAGGAAAAAAGAGTCTCTTCTCAGAAGATGGAAGAAAAAGAGAGGGAGCTCAGAGCTAAACAGGAAGAGAAGGATAGAATAGAAGGGGAGCTTAAGAATAGGATAAAGGAGCTTGAGCTTGAGAGAGCAAAGAGAGAAGAAGAGGCAAATATTTTAAAGGAAAGTCTTGAAGGAGAGTTCAAGGAATTAGAGAAGAAGCTGGAAGAGGAAAAGAAAGTCTTCTCCCAGGAGATAGAAGAGAAAGAGAGGGAGCTCAAGGCTAAACAGGAAGAGAAGGATAGAGTAGAAGGGGAGCTTAAGAAAAGGATAGAGGAGCTTGAGATTGAGAGAGCAAAGAGGGATGAAGAGGCAAATGTCTTAAGGCAAGGTCTGGAAAGGGAATTAAAAGAAATAAGAGAGAAGCTGGAAAAAGATTGGGGAGTCTTCTCTCAGAGGATAGCTGAGAAGGAAAAGGAGCTGGAGAAGGAGAAGGCATCAATTGAGGGAATCAGATCTGAGATTAAGGGGGGACTTAAAGCTAAAGACGAAAAGGCGAATATCTTAAGAGACCATCTGGAAGGGGAATTGAAGGAATTAAGGGGAAAGCTGGAAAAGGATTGGGGAGTCTTCTCTCAGAAGATAGCTGAGAAGGAAAAGGAGTTGGAGAAGGAGAAGGCTTTGATTGAAGAGCTCAAGCCTGGGATTGAGGGAAGACTTAGAGCTAAACAGGAAGAGAAAAATAGAATAGAAAGGGAACTTAAACAGAAAATAGAGGAACTTGAACTTGAGAGAGTAAAGAGAAAAGAAGAGGCAAATGTCTTAAGGCAAGGCCTGGAAAAGGAGTTAAAAGAAATAAGGGAAAAACTGGAAGAGGAAAGGGAAGTTTTCTCCCAGAAGATAGAAGAGAAGGATAGAATAGAAAAGAAGCTTAAGCAGGGAATAGAGGAGCTTGAGAGAGCTAATAGGGGCGAAGAGGTAAATACCTTGAGGGAAAGTCTTGAGAGAGAATTGAAGGAATTAAGAGATAAGCTGGAAGAGGATTGGGGAGTCTCCTCTCAGAAAATAGAAGAGAAGGAGAGGGAGCTGGAGAGGGAAAAGGTTTTGATTGAAGAGCTCAAGCCCAGGATTGAGGAAAGACTTAGAGCTAAACGGGAAGAGAAGAATAGAGTAGAAGAGGAGCTTAAGAAGAGGATAGAGGAACTTGAGCTTGAGAAAAGCAAGAGAGATAAACAGGTAAATGTCTTAAGGGAGCACCTTGAAGGAGAATTGAAGGAATTAAGGGATAAGCTGGAAAGGGACTGGGGAGTCTCCTCTCAGAAGATAGAAGAGAAGGAAAGGGAACTGGAGAGGGAGAAGGCATCGATTGAGGAGCTCCAGTCTGAGATTGAAGGGAGACTTAAAGCTAAAGACGAAAAGGCAAATATCTTAAGAGAGCATCTTGAAGGGGAATTGAAGGAATTAAAGGGGAAGATGGAAAAGGACTGGGGGGTCTTCTCTCAGAAGATAGAAGAGAAGGAAAAGGAGCTGGAGAGGGAGAAGGCATCGATTGAGGAATTCCAGTCTAGGATTGAGGGGAAGCTCAGAGCTAAACAGGAAGAGAAGAATAGAATAGAAGAGGAGCTTAAAAAGAAGATAAAGGAAAAGGAAGATAAACTTAAAACTAAAGAAGACGAAAAAAGTAGACTTCAGACAGAAATAGTTAAGGAAATAGAGAATTTGAAATTGGAGAAAAACAAGAAGGAAAAAGAGCTTATCTGTAAGCTCCAGGATTTAGAAATGGAATTACAGAAGGAGAAACAGATCCTGGAGGAAAAGTTGAAGAGTAGCGAGGAGATAAGAGCAAAAACTGAGGAAAAATTTAAAAAAGAGGAGCAGAAATTCAATGAGTTAGAGAAGAAACTTTTGGAGGGAAAGAAAATGTGGGAAAAAGAATTTTTAAGCGAGGAAGATGAGAATAGAGCAAGAATGAAAATCGAACATAGACAGCAGGAATTTGAAAATGAGAGAATAAGACTGGAAGAGAGAATCCAGAGATTAAAGGAATATCTTGAACACAGACTAAACGAAATGAATTTCTGCT
>JABUBP010000013.1_pt1 | contig 31231 bp, 23 predicted proteins | sample 7240331 | NCBI WGS metagenome assembly JABUBP01 (sample SAMN07256347, study PRJNA390944) | subsurface metagenome | isolation source: Methane hydrate marine sediment | place: Pacific Ocean: Eastern North Pacific, ODP site 1244 | collected 2002 | reverse complement strand
ATCCTTAGGGTGACTGGCTCCAATGCTCTTTTAGGTGGCTTTCTGGCGATTGGAATTCTCTTTCTTTTCTTGCGCAACCTCCGTCCAACAATCGCTATAGCATTAGCAATTCCTCTCTCTTTGATAGCCACTTTCATTCCTTTATATTTTCTCGGGTATACCCTCAACTTTATTACCATGATTGGAATTGCCCTGGGAGTGGGAATGATTGTGGATAATGCGATTGTGGTACTGGAGAACACTTTTCGTCATCTGAACCTTGGTGAAGACAGGATAATTTCAGCCAAGTTAGGAGCCACTGAAGTGAGTAAGGCGATTACTACCTCTACTCTCACTACTGTGGCCGTTTTTTTACCGCTTCTATTCATAAAAGGAATTACCGGGAAGCTGTTTACTCAGATGGCTGTAACTATATCTTTTGCCCTGTTTGCTTCCTTATTTGTAGCTCTGACTTTGGTGCCAATGATGGCTTCTAAGATTTTCAGGGAGGGTTCAGCTAAAGGTTACCAAGTCAGTTTTGGCAGGAGAACTTTCGGCTATTTTCGAGAGAGATATAAAGGATTTTTACATAATGTCTTGGCTCGTCGGAGGAGAGTGGTTCTCGGGGCGGTTCTTCTCTTTATATTGAGCCTGGGTATAATTCCCTTTATGGGGAAGGAGTTCTTTCCCAGTATGGATAATAATATGGCTTTCTTTATGGTGAGGATGCCTGTGGGGACCAATTTAGACGAGACCGACAGGGTGGTTAGAAAGATTGAGGATATTGTCCTGGCAGAGGAGGGTGTCCAGACTGTGGGCGCTTACGTTGGTCTTTCCGAGGCTACAAAACAGGATGCAGCTTTTGGTATGGGCTCGGCGGGAGTGAACGAGGCAGAAATTTTCGTTCGTTTGGAAGATAAACTAAAGAGAAAACGTATTTCCAAAGAGATTATTAATGACATTCGAGCTCAACTTCCTCAGATAGAAGGAGCCAAATACGAATTTACGGATATGGCTCATGCGATACTTACAGGAGGGGGCGCTGGGGAGGCTTCTATTGAGCTTAAACTCTTTGGTAAAGACATGGAGATTCTCGAGGATGTTTCCGGAACTGTTATGACAGCGATGGGTAAGATTAAGGGAGTCTATGATTTGGGGAGTTCGTTGGAGAAGGGAAGACCAGAACTACAACTTATAATTGACCGTCACCGTGCATCCCGGTTGGGATTGACTGTCAGCCAAATTGCCTCTACATTGCAAATGGCGGTTCAGGGAAAGGTGGCTACGTTGTTTCGCCAGGCAGGTGAAGAAGTTAATATACGTGTCTCTCTTGATGAGAGAAGCAGAAGGAGTCTCAGGGAAATTGAGAATATAGTTCTCCCTTCTCCTCTGGGAATACTTGTCCGTTTGAAAGATGTTGCCGATATCCGGGAGGCTAAAGGACCGATAAAGCTGAATCGAGAAAACCAGAAAAGAGTGGTCTCTTTAACTGCTAATTTCAGTGGCCGACCCTTGTCCAGTGTTATGAGGGATATAGAGAATAAAATAAGTAGAATTGCTTTCCCCGAAGGCTACTTTATAGACTATGGAGGACAGGCTGAGAAGATGCGGGAGACATTTATCAGTTTGGGTCAGATACTTATTTTAGCCGTGCTTTTAGTTTTTATGATTATAGCAGCACAATTTGAGTCTTTTACCCAGCCATTGGTTATTATGTTTACTGTTCCCCTTGCTATAATCGGCGTTATTCTGAGTATTGTGATTAGCGGAAAGACTCTCTCCCTTCCTTCGGGTATAGGAGTGGTTGTCCTTGCTGGAATTATAGTAAATAATGGTATAGTTATGATTGATTACATTAATCAATTACGCAGGAAGGGAATGGAGAAAATGGAGGCAATCATCGAAGGGGCAGCGACCAGGTTACGTCCAATTATAATGACTGCTTCCACTACTATTCTGGCGATGGTTCCTCTGGCTCTTAGCCGTGCCGAAGGTTCAGCTGTGCGTTCGGTGGTAGCTGTGTCTATAATGGGTGGACTGCTTGTCGGTTCTATTCTCACGCTGATAGTTGTTCCTGCTCTTTATAGTCTGTTTGAAAAGCGATAAATTAGTAAATTGGTAGTGTAGGGGTTTACCCCCACCACCAATGTATTGGTGTGGGGGTTTATCCCTGCCCCGATAAATCGGGGCGCCCATAAAGGGCTACACTACCTTACGTCTATAAAGGGCTACACTACTCACAACTTTTTAGAGAAGAGCCATAATGATGTATTCATTAGAAGAAAGATTCAGAAAAAGTAAAATAGTAAGCTGGACAGGAATTTGGATAAATTTCTTCTTAGCTATATTTAAGATATTTGCCGGAATTTGGGGAAGAAGCCAGGCGATGCTTTCCGATGGTTTCCATTCTCTTTCCGATATCTTTGCTGGCATATTAACTTTAACCAGTGTAAAAATTTCTCAAAAGCCTGTTGATCAAGACCACCCCTATGGACACGGGAAAGCCGAATCAATAGCAGCACTTTGCATCAGTTTTATATTGTTGGGAATGTCCATAGTGCTCTCTTATCGTGCACTAAATGCTATTTTTTTAAAGATTAGGATTGTACCGGGGCTTTTGCCTCTATGGGCTGCTTTAATTTCCATTCTGGTCAAAGAATTATTATTCAGGTATACTTATTATATAGGCAAAAAATTCGACAATTTAGCCATTTTGGCTAGTGCCTCTGATCACCGTGCTGATGCGCTTACTTCCGTGGCAGCTCTAATAGGAATAGCAGGCGCCAGACTTGGTTACACTTTCCTCGATCCTCTGGCTGGCTTCGTTGTTGCCCTGTTCATTTTTAAGATAGGAATAGACATTCTTCGTCCCTCTTTGAGAGAACTAATGGACACTTCCCTTCCCGAAGATTTTATTGATGAAATTAAAAAACTCACACTGAGTATAGGGGAAGTAAAAAAAATTGATGATGTCAAAACACGTCGCCTGGGTTGGAGAAATTCAATCGATCTGAGTGTTCAAATCGACGCCGACCTATCTATAGAAGAAGGACATGGGATTTCCAATCAAATTGAGAAACTGCTACTTCAGAAGTTGAAAAATATTGGTAACATAATGATTCATATAAATCCAGGAACTGGAGATAGAGAAGAAAGGAATAGAAAGTTAGAAATTATCACCAGGATTTTACAAGAGCATTACCAGAAATTTGTAAATTTTCATGATTTATTTATAGTAAGAAAAGGAAGCGAAGAACAGGTTTATCTCCATCTTGTCCTGGCGAGGAAAATTAGCGTTGAGCAGGCTCATCGGGTATGCGACCACCTGGAAAGAGATATAAAAAGAGAACTCCCTAATTTTAAAGTGCTGATTCACGTAGAGCCCGCATAAGGAAAAGGTAAAATGGCAAAGATTAATAAATTACGCGAAACCTGGAAAACCAGAACGGGGATTATTCTTGCAGTTGCCGGGTCAGCAGTCGGGCTAGGAAATTTTTTACGTTTTCCCGTCCAGGCAGCACAGAACGGCGGTGGCGCATTTATGATACCATACTTTATCTCTTTTCTCCTCCTGGGGATTCCTTTAATGTGGATAGAGTGGACTGCTGGCAGATTCGGTGGAGGATTCGGCCATGGCACAGCCCCGGGTATTTTCCAATCGATGTGGCAGAAGAACCGTTTCATTAAATATTTTGGTGTAATTGGCATTTTTGGTCCTGTTCTCATTTTCATGTATTATACCTATGTTGAGTCGTGGTTATTGGGCTATGCGTTTTTTTCTATCACCGGGCGATACGCGCAGGCAACCACACAGCCAGCAATGCAATCGTTTCTACAAGGTTACCAGGGGTTGCAGACGAATGAGTATTTCCATGGTATTGGCTGGGCATACCTATTTTTCATAATCACATTTTCATTAAATGTGTTTGTAATTTACTATGGCATTCGTAGAGGGATAGAAAAATTATGTAACTGGGCAATGCCCATACTCCTAATTTGTGGAATTATCCTCGCTGTTCGTGTATTAAGCTTAGGAATACCTAATTTATTAAGACCTGATTGGAACTTAGTTAATGGACTGGGATTTCTGTGGAATCCAAATTTTGCCGCTTTAAAAAGCGCCAAGGTCTGGCTTGCTGCTGCTGGTCAGATATTTTTCACTCTCAGTGTAGGAATCGGCGTAATTCTTACTTATGCGAGTTATTTAACTAAAAAGGATGATGTTGCTCTTTCTGGATTAACTGCGGCAGCAACAAATGAATTTGCTGAAGTCATTTTGGGCGCAAGTATCATTATTCCGGCAGCCTTTGTATTTTTTGGTCCTCAGGAGATTGTAAATATTGCTCAGAGTGGAGCCTTCAATTTAGGCTTCGTTACTATGCCCCTGATTTTTCAGAGGATTCCCCTGGGTGCAATCTTTGCTTTTTTGTGGTTTACACTTCTCTTTTTGGCCGGTGTCACCTCCAGCGTTTCTTTAGCCCAGCCGGCGATAAGCTTTTTAGAAGACGAGTTCGATATAACCAGGAAGAAATCAGCAACTATATTTGGAGTAGTTACATTTATCCTCTGCCAGCCAGCTATTTTTTTCCTGGGAAAAGGAGTGTTGAACGAACTCGATTTTTGGGGAGGGACATTTTGTCTGGTGCTATTTGCTACTGTTGAGACGATAGTGTTTGCCTGGATTTTTGGTATCGACCGCGCCTGGAAAGAGATTCATCACGGAGCAGATATTGTGATTCCCAAATTTTATAAGTTTATCATTAAGTATATTACTCCCCTATTTTTGCTTTTTATCCTCGGATTCTGGATAGTTAAGGAAGGATTGCCCATGATAGCAATGAAGAATGTTACTTCAGAGCAGTATCCATACGTTTTGTTCATAAGAGGTTTGATGCTAATAATATTTATAGTATTAGCAATGTCTGTAGCATATGCATGGAAGAAAAGAAAAATATTAATTAGGAAAGAAAAATGACAGGTTTGGGTTGGTTTTTTCTGATTTTTTCTTGGTCAGTCATAATTCTTCTTTTGATATTCTGTTTCTATCGTATTTTAAGAAAGAAATAGGTTCTTAAAGATAATTCAAAAAAAGTAATTAACCGCCCATCTTATAAATGTGGCGGTTTTTTATCTGGGTTGACAAAGAAATTTAAATGTGATATAAATAAGACGACAGATAACAGTCCCCTCACCCTAACCCTCTCCCCAGAGGGGAGAAATCTGAGGGGTTCTGGAAATCGGGACGATGCGGCATAAATAATTAAGGGTGGATTAAGGGAAAAACCTCTCAAGATGAGGGGGTCGACAGTCCCGAGCTCAATCGGGATGATGCTGATAAATAATTAAGGGTGGATTAAGGGAGAAACCTCTCAAGAGGAGGGGGATAACAGTCCCGAGCTCAATCGGGATGATGCTGATAAATAATTAAGGGTGGATTAAGGGAGAAACCTCTCAAGAGGAGGGGGTCGACAGTCCCGAGCTTGTCGAGGGACGCAAGCAGGGGGAACCTTAGGTTCCCCAGATTGAAAATTACGAAGCAATTTTGCGCCCGTAGCTCAGCTGGATAGAGCGTCGGACTTCGAATCCGCAGGTCGTGCGTTCGAATCGCACCGGGCGCTAAATCACAGCAGAAATCCGAAGGTACTTACAAAGGTTTCCTTGAAATAAAGACCTAAGAAATGGTATCTAACAGGTGGCTGGGTGTGGGCTAAATTCATTTTTTAAAATATGAAAACCATGAGAAAATCCAAAAGTTAAATGTGATTTAATAAAGAGGAGAGTATAATGGAGAAAATAACGATTAAATGTCCAAAATGTGGTGAAATAATTGAACTCACAGCAGCAATTTCACGCGATATCGAAGAAGCGATAAAGAGGAAATATGATATAAAATTTGAAGAACTTAAGAGGAATGCAGAAAAAAAATTAGAACAGAAAGACCAAGAAATTGAAGAAAGACTGAAACGACAGGGAAAATTGCTGGAAGAAAAGATAAAAAAGGAGGTAGAAGAACTAAAAAGCCTTGAGTTTAATGAATTAAAAGAACAATTACAAGAAAAATCAAAAAAACTAATTGAAGCTGAAAAAAATGAATTGGATCTTAGAAGAAGACAAAGAGAGATAGAGGAAAAGCATAGGGCTTTAGAATTAGAAATGGCTCGCAAATTAGATGCTGAACGCAAGAAAATCATTGATGGTACGACAAGAGATATTGAAGAAAAACATAGATTAAAGGATGCAGAGAAAGATAAACAGCTTGAAGACATGAGAAAGCAAATAGAAGAGCTTAAGAGAAAAGCAGAGCAGGGTTCTCAACAAACTCAGGGAGAGGTTCTCGAAGTCGAACTCGAGAAGCTTTTAAAAAGAGAGTTTCCATTCGATACGATAGAGCCAATTGCTAAAGGTATAAAAGGTGCCGATGTTTTGGAAATAGTAAAAACGCAATCTGGCAGAGAATGTGGAAAAATTTTATGGGAGACAAAAAGGACAAAATCTTGGAGTGATGCTTGGGTTCGGAAGCTAAGAAATGACAAACGTGAGACAAAAGCTGATATTGCTGTCTTGGTATCAGAAGCCTTACCATCGGGATTTCATCATTTTCGACAGGTCTCAGGAGTTTGGGTAACAGATATCTCGTCGGCTTTAAGCTTAGGATTGGCTTTGAGAGTGGTTTTAATACAAGTAGCTAGAGTTCGGGAAGCGCAGATTGGAAAAGCGGGGAAAATGGAGCTCGTTTATAACTATTTTACTGGGTCAGAGTTTAAGAATAGGATTGAAGCAATTGTTGAGGCATTTTGTGGGATGAAACAAGACCTGGATTCTGAAAAAAGATTAATGCAGAAAGTATGGGCAAAACGGGAGAAACAAATTGAAAGAATAGTTTCAAATATGGTAGGAATGCGAGGGGACCTTGAAGGAATAGCCGGGGCTGCGCTTCCAGCTATCAAAATTTTGGAATTACCCTCTATGGAATCAAAAGATGAATAGTATAAAATTAGGGAACAGCGCGATGAAATGAGAATATGTAAATTACAGATTAAAAATTATAGATCTATATCTGATACAGACGAATTATCCCCTACAAAACTATTTGCCCTGATAGGAAAGAATAATTCTGGAAAATCAACTTTAGTGAGAGCAATAAGAGCATTTTGGATGCATGAGGACGCAGCGATATGTGAAGAAGATTTCCATAAAAATACAGATAAAGATATTGAAATAATAATAAGATTAACTGACTTTTTTGAAGAAAAATACGAGAAACATCAAAATAAAGAAGGAAATATTGATATAAAATTTAGTTGTGCAAAAGATGGATTAACGAAGGAATATTATGTCAATGGGGAGAAAACGACACAAAAAATTATAAAAGAAATATTACCTGAGTTATTAGTTATACCCGCAATTCGTAATCCCCAAGGAGAATCGACTGCAGGTACAAAATCATACTTAAAAGCACTAATCTCTGCAATATTGAAAGAACAGTCAAAAATGAAAAGCAGGGAAGAGATACACACCCATGATTTGAAAAGTTTAAAACTATTCGAGGCAAGTGATGATATAATAGAATCATTTCTTGAGCAAAGAAGAAATGAACAGCTTGATCGTCTTTCAGGAAGTGTAAATGAAAATTTCCAAAAAATACTTACAGATGATAGACTAAAGGTTGAAATTGGTGCGGAAGGAGATTTATCAAAAGCAATTGCTTCATATTGTACAAAGATAATTAATATGGATTTAATTGAACATATGAAGGAAGGAGTAAATTTACTATCTTGCGGTACCGGTTTACAAAGCATGTTTATATTGTCTTTATTGCAGACTTATGCTGATATAAACAAATGTAGTGATTCTATTTTACTGATTGAAGAACCAGAGGTTTATTTACACCCAGAGTTTCAACGCAAAATGTTCGATGCTTTAAGACGTATCGCGAGAGATAACCAAGTCATATACACAACTCATTCACCTGTGATGATTAGTGAGCTGTGGGCTGATGATAGTGTGAGATTAGTAACTTTAAAAAATGGTCAAACTGTTATAGATAATGTAGATATTGAGACTGTTATAAGTGAATTGGGGATAAAATATGAAGATGTACTCAATCCTAGAGTTATAGTATTTGTTGAGGGTGATAGTGATGTTGAGTTTTTTGAATATCTAATTAGAAAATTGAGACCTGAATTAGAAAGTTCTCTACATAGAAGGATAAAACTCATTCCTTCATATGTTCAATTAAATCCATATTAATTATCTTTGTACAATATGAAGCAATTGCTTTGCCTATATGAAGATTATAAACAGCATGAACGTATTTGCGGAATTTTATATTATTGCAGATAGTGATGGTAAGGACCCTACAGAGAAGATAGGTTGGTTATTACATCAAATAAAAACTAAAATAAAAGATATAAAGGACGAACCTAACTTGAAAGATAAAATAAAAGTATTGAGAGAATATGCAATAGAATCGTACCTATTAGATTCGAATATATTACATAAAGCATTCCCGGATATAGAAAAAGATAAATTAACAAAGATGGTTTCTTTATATCGAGAGAAATATGGTTCTGCACTTAAGGAAGTTAAAAAAGGTTCAATGGAGTTTCAAGAGTTTCAAAAGTATTTTACGCCTAAGAATTTTTTTGACAATGATATCAAAAAACATCCAGCGAAATTTAAGAAATTTTCTGGATTGCTTGATAATAATTCTGAATTTTTACGAGACAGAGATTTAATAGCTATCAAATGTGAAGAAATAAGGAAAGGAGGAGATTCAATAATTCATTTTATTCTTTCCAGAGCGAATTTAGACGAAATAATTTTCAAAGAACCAAAAGAAATTATAAATGACATTTTGTCAAGAACTGATAAAACAAAAGAAGAAGATGGCAAGAAATTTTCTATTTAATTTTTTGGCAAAAAAGCAAATTTTCCTGCTTTGAGTGTTTCATGGTAATAACTTGGCAGTATTGCCGTTCGTGTGTCTTAAGTTGTGTAGGCAATAGGCATACGAGCCATTGGCTGTTTACATATATATTAGCTTCTTCAGGTATGGCGAGAATGAATAGGGCCGCGGGCCGGTTGTGAGCGCTCTGTGGCCGTGCCGAGGAACCCGTTAGAAGCCTTTTTTAGGCTTTTACTTCAAAGGAACCCTCATAAGTATAGTTCGGATTTCTGCTGTGATGTATTGCCAGATAAGCCAAGGCAGTTTTGAATATATATTCTCTGGGCCATTAGCTCAACAGGTAGAGCAACTGCCTCTTAAGCAGGAGGTTGGAGGTTCGATTCCTCCATGGCCCACTTGCCGCGGTGGTGAAATTGGCAAACACGCTAGGCTTAGGACCTAGTCTCCAACTATATGGAGTTGAGAGTTCGAATCTCTCCCGCGGCACCAGGAAAGGGTTAAAATGGCTATGGAAAATTTAAAGGTAGAAATGTCCAAGAAAAGCGAATGTGAGCTTGTTCTCAAAATCGAGATTCCTCAAGTAGAAATAGAAAAGGAAATAGAATTGACATATAACGAGATTCAAAAGGAAGCTGTTATACCCGGTTTCCGTAGAGGAAAGGCGCCGCCTGCTTTTTTGAGGGAGAAATTTAAGTCTCGTTGTCAGGAAACTGTTTTAGAATCGCTCGTCCCAGACGCATTATCTCAGGTGGTAAAAGAGAAAGGAATTGACCCTATTGCTCCGGCAGAGATTTCTGACCTTAAATTCGATTTTGCTAAGCGAGAACCAATATCTTTTCAGGCAACGGTTGAAGTGATACCTCGTTTTGAGCCACGGAATTATAAGAAACTTAAGATAAAAAAAGAGATAAAAGTCACGGGTGATTATGAAATAGGGGAAAGTCTGAAAGAACTGCAGAAAAGGAATGCCCAGCTTGTGGTCTCCGGGGATAACGTGGTAGATAGAAAAAGTTATGTAGTAATCGATTATCAAGGATTCGGTAACGGTAAACCCTTGAATGGGCTTCGAGGAGAAAATCAGTTGATAAGCATTGAAAGCCCTATTTTTCTCCGGGAGTTTTCTGAAGGATTGATTGGCATGGAAAGAGGCGGAGAGAAAAATGTTGAGGTGAATTTTCCGGATAATTATTTTAATAAGAAGTTGGCGGGGCATAAAGTTCTCTTTAAAGTAAAGGTTAAAGAGATTAAAAAAATGCAATTACCAGAAATTGACGATGCTTTTGCTCAGGGATTAGGAGCTAAATCTTTGAGAGAATTGAAAGAGAAATTGAGGGAAAATTTGATTAAGCTGGAGGAGCATAAAACAACAGAGGCAATGAGAGAACAGATTATTGACAGGCTAATTGAGAATAACCCCGTGGCAGTTCCCAATTCTCTAATCGAAAAACAGCTCGATTATCTAATCTTAAAGATGAAGACTTACCTTCAGAGTCGCGGGCTTGCTTCGAAAGATATCGGGGCGGATGAGGAAGTCCTGCGGAAGAAATATCGTAACCTTGCAGAAAAACAAGTCCGCAGCACTTTAATTTTTGCCAGGATAGCTGAGAAAGAGAATATCCAGGTTGATTCTAAGGAAATAGAGAAAGAAATAGAGGAGACAATAAAATCAACTAAAGAAAAAGAAGAAGAAATAAAAAGATACTTTTATGAAAACATAGACCAAATCACAAGCAAAATGAGAGAGAATAAAGTATTTGACTTTTTAATAGAAAATGCTAAAATTATAAAAGAGAAGAGGAAATAGATACAAAAAAGTTTCCTCTCCCCTTGGGGGAGATGGTTAAGATGAGGGGGTAATGTATGAAGTTAAAAACTTTTGGGCAGTTGATTCCCATGGTGGTTGAGCAGTCACCGAGAGGAGAGAGAGCCTTTGATATTTATTCCCGTCTTTTGAGGGATAGGATTGTATTTTTGGGCACACCTTTAACAGATGAAATCGCTAATGTGATTATCGCTGAATTGCTGTTTTTGGAGGCAGAAGATCCTGATAAAGACATTTCCTTATACATTAACTGTCCAGGAGGAGTAGTAACTGCCGGTCTTGCGGTTTATGATACGATGCAATATGTTAAACCAAGTATCTCTTCGATATGTATGGGTCAGGCAGCCAGTATGGGAGCACTTCTTCTCGCATCCGGGGCAAAGAAGAAGCGATATGCCCTGCCCAATTCCCGCATAATGATACATCAACCTCTGGGCGGAGTGCAAGGGCAAGCAACTGATATCGGCATTCAAGCTAAGGAAATTATGCGTATGAAAGCCAAGATGAATGAGCTTATGGAAAAACATACGGGTCAACCTTTGGCGAAGATAGAGAAGGACACAGACCGCGATTTCTTTATGACAGCCGAAGAGGCAAAAGCCTATGGCCTGGTTGATGAAGTAATTGAGCAGAGAAAATAAAAGGTGTGCTCGGGATTTGGTTTCGAATATTATAAATTTAAAAGATAGTTTGTTCATTGCTTGGTAGTGTAGGGGCTTGTCCCTGTAAAGGTTACGCCCATAAAGGGATACACTACCCATAATGGTTTTGGTAGTGTAGGGGCGACACTCAGTGGTCGCCCGAAAAGGGTTTAATTATGGTTGAACTTATTGATAGAAAAGAATCTTTAAGCTGCGTTTTCTGTGGCAAAAATAAAAATGAAGTGAAAAAACTCATTGGCGGTCATGGAGTCTATATTTGTGATGAATGTATTCGGCTCTCTTACAATTTATTGAACAAAATTGCTATAGAGGAAGAAAAGAAAACCAGGAAAGTTCTACCCAAGCCATATGAAATTAAGGCTATACTGGATGAATATGTTATCGGGCAGGAGAGGGCTAAGAAGTTACTGGCGGTTGCCGTATATAATCATTATCAAAGGGTGGGTTTGGATTCTCTTTTACCGACTTCTCGACAAAGAGTTTCTGACGAAGTGGAATTGCAGAAATCGAATATTCTATTGATTGGTCCCACAGGTACGGGAAAGACACTTTTGGCCCAGACTTTGGCTCGCTTGTTAGACGTTCCTTTTGCTATTGTCGATGCCACTGCATTGACTGAAGCTGGTTATGTTGGCGAGGATGTTGAGAATGTTGTTCTCAGGCTTCTGCAAAGCGCAAATTTCAATCGACATCGAGCTGAAAGAGGCATTGTATATATAGATGAGGTAGATAAGATTGCGCGCAAAGGAGATACCTTTTCGGTAACCCGTGATGTTTCTGGGGAAGGTGTCCAGCAGGCACTTCTGAAGATATTGGAGGGGACAATAGCCAATGTTCCTCCTATGGGGGGAAGAAAACATCCCCAGCAGGATTTTATCCCTGTGGATACGACTAATGTTCTATTTATCTGCGGTGGTACGTTTAATGGTTTGGAAAAGATAATTGAAAGTAGAATTGGGGAGAAAACTTTGGGGTTTGGTGCACCAATAAAAAGGAAAAAAGAAAGAAATCTTAATGAGATTCTCTCATACATAGAACCAGAGGACCTTCTTAAGTATGGATTAATTCCTGAATTCATTGGTAGACTTCCGGTGATTGCCACGATGGAGGAGTTAGATAAGGTTGCTCTGGTCAGGATTCTGATTGAGCCGAAAAATGCTCTAATTAGGCAATTTAAGAAAATGTTCTCTCTCCAGAATGTAAAACTGACTGTAACCGGTGATGCCTTAGAGGAGATTGCCAGAAAAGCAATTAACAGGTCGAGCGGAGCTCGGGGGTTACGCACTATTATGGAAGATGTTATGTTAGATATAATGTACGATTTGCCTGACACAACCGACATAGAAGAATGTATAATTAATGCTAAGGTTATAAATAAAGAGAAAGAGCCAGTGTTAGTACAAAAGAAAATGGTACAAAAAGGGAGGCTGAATTGATTACACCAGAAAAGTCTAAGAAATCGATTGTCATACCCGATGTCTTACCCCTTCTGCCAGTAAGAGATGTGGTAATATTCCCTTATATGGTTCTTCCGTTAGCAGTAGGACGGTCTAAATCGATTAAGGCTTTAGAAGAAGCGATGGCCCGAGACCGCTTAATTTTCCTTGTGACTCAGAGAAAGATTCAAACCGAAAATCCGGGAAAGGAAGATCTCTACTCAATAGGGGTAGTGGCAGAGATTCTCCAGCTTTTAAAGATGCCTGATGGTACGATTAAGATCCTCGTCGAGGGAGTAGAGAGAGCAAAGATTACAGACTTTATTCCTCAACAGGGATTTATTCAGGTGAGGATTAAGAGGCATTTAGAAACATATGCTCCCAACCAGGAGCTCGAGGCTTTGATGCGTAATGTGATAACCTTATTTGAGAAATATGTGAAATTGAATCGCCGTATTCCCATAGAGACTATAATGTCAGTTTCCAACATCGACGATCCCAGCCGTTTAGCCGATATTATTGCATCTCATATCTCGATTAAAATACTTCAGGAGCAGCTTATTCTGGAAACATGGGACCCTAAAAAGAGGCTTACAGAGTTAGCCAAAATTTTGACCGCTGAGAATGATATTCTCTCTATCGAGAAGAAGATTCAGGTGCGGGTGCGTGACCAGATTGAAAAGACACAGAAGGAATACTATCTGCATGAACAGATTAAGGCAATTAAAAAAGAACTGAAAGAAACAGATGACTACCAAAAAGAAGTAAATGCGCTGAGAGAGAAAGTCAGAAAATCTAAGGCACCTCCGGAGGTAGCAAAACAGGCAGAAAAAGAGATTTCTCGTCTGGAGAAAATGATGCCTTTCTCTCCAGAGGCGACAGTAATTAGGACATATCTGGACTGGATAATTAGAGTGCCCTGGGCTATCAGTACCAAAGACCAGCTGGATCTTAAAAGAGCTGAGAAGATTTTGGACGAAGACCATTATGGTTTGGATAAAGCCAAGCAAAGGATAGTGGAATATTTGGCTGTTTGTAAGTTAACAAAAAAGATGAAAGGACCAATTATCTGTTTTGTCGGTCCGCCGGGTACGGGCAAGACTTCTTTAGGCCGTTCGATTGCCCGTGCTTTGGGTCGCAAGTTCATTCGTATGTCATTGGGAGGGATACGCGATGAGGCTGAGATTCGTGGTCACCGCAGGACATATATTGGTGCTCTGCCCGGGAGGATAATTCAGTCACTAAGTAAAATAAAATCGAGAAACCCTGTGTTTCTACTCGATGAAGTAGATAAGATGGGTCAGGATTTTAGAGGCGATCCGGCAGCGGCTCTTTTAGAAGTTCTGGATCCCGAACAGAACAACACTTTTTCCGATCACTATTTAGAGGTGGAATTTGATTTATCCGATGTAATGTTTATTACCACTGCTAATACTCTGTACACAGTTCCGCCTTCTTTAGCTGATCGAATGGAGGTTATTAAGTTCCCCGGGTATACGAAAGAAGAGAAGATTAAGATTGCCCAAAAATTTCTCGTGCCAAAACAGGTCAAGGAAAATGGGTTAAGTTCGGACAAATTAGTTATATCGGAACGAGCCTTAAATTTGATAATCCGCGATTACACCCTGGAAGCAGGAGTAAGAAACCTGGAAAGAGAGATAGCAAATGTCTGTCGCAAGGTAGCCAAAGAGTTGGCCTCAGAAAAGGGCGGAAAAGCTGTAAAAATTACTGCAAAAAACCTTCACCGTTATTTGGGCATTCCCAGGTACCACAGGGAGAAACCGGGACAGAATGAAGTGGGCGTAGCCACGGGACTTGCCTGGACAGAAGTGGGGGGAGATATTCTTTCTATTGAAGTTTCAATTATGAAAGGTAAAGGCAGTCTCACCCTTACCGGGAAACTGGGAGAAGTAATGAGGGAATCTGCACAGGCAGCACTTTCTTATGTTAGGTCTAATGCTGGTAAGTTAGGTTTACCCCCGGATTTTTATAAGGATAAAGAAATTCACATTCACATCCCCGAGGGTGCGATTCCTAAAGACGGTCCATCAGCAGGGATTACTATGGCAATTGCTTTAACTTCAGCATTAAGCAATAGGCCAGTTAAGAAAGACGTGGCTATGACTGGAGAGATAACTCTAAGAGGGCGGATTTTATCCGTAGGTGGATTTAAAGAGAAGATGCTGGCAGCTCATAGGGCGGGAATAAAGACAGTTATCTTTCCCCGGGAAAATGAGAGAAACCTGAAAGAGATTCCCAAAGAAATCAAGAATAAAGTGAAGTTCATACCGGTTAAGAACATAGATGAAGTATTGAGAATAGCTTTAGTTGCCAAGGGAAAGAGAAAAGCAAAGATAACCAGACGAAAAAAGTTGGGTCGTTTACCATTAGCCCAAAGGTTACCAAGACTACAAGCAAAAGAAAAAACAGAATGGGAAAACAAAAGAGAGAACTAGGAATCGAGAACTAAGATTTACCTTTTTAGAAATTTTGTTCTACTCCGGGAGATATTTCTAACGGGGTAAAGTAAAAACTATTTACTTTTGGGTAATCTTAGTTTAAGTTCTTAGTTCTTAATTTTTATCTAAGGAGCAGAGAAATGAAAAAGTATCTTTTAACGCCAGGTCCTACTCCTGTTCCGGAAAGAGTACTTTTAGCCTCAGCTCAGCCAATTATTCATCACCGCACTCCGGAATGCGGTCAGGTTCTTTCTGAAGATATAGAAGGATTGAAATACGTATTTCAAACAAAAAATGACGTTTTCATTTTTGCCGCTTCGGGAACCGGGGCGATGGAGGCCTGCGTGGTTAACCTCCTTTCTCCGCAAGACAAAGTTCTAATTGTTAACACTGGTGCATTTGGTAGAAGATGGGTAAATATTACTAAGTTATTTGGAATTGAACCAGAAGTTATTGAATATCCCTGGGGTAGAGTGGCTAAGCCTAAGGATGTGGAGAAGAAGCTAAAGGAAATACCGGGAATTAAAGCTGTATTTACACAGAGCACAGAGACCTCAACCGGTGTGGTTAACGATATCCAGACAATTGGTAAGATAGTGGCAAAAACTGAGGCTGTCCTGGTGGTCGATGCGGTGAGCGGGCTAGGAGGGCAGGAGTTGAACACTGATGAGTGGAATGTAGATGTGGTAGCTGGTGGCTCTCAGAAAGGGCTGATGCTCCCTCCGGGATTGGCTTTTGTCAGTATCAGCCAGAAGGCCTGGAAACTTGTAGAAAATTCTAAATTGCCGAAGTTTTACTGGGACTTTAAGGCATATAAGAAGTTTCTCGAGGAGAAAAAACAGACACCCTATACTTCGGCAGTAAGCTTGTTGTTGGGGTTGCAGGAAGCTTTGAGAATGATAAAAGAAGAAGGGCTGGAGCAAATCTTACAACGCCATGCAATCCTGGCTTCTGCTACAAGAAAAGGAGTGGAGGCATTGGGTCTGGAGCTCTTCGCAGAAGCTCCCTGTAACGTAGTTACAGCAGTCAAAGTTCCCGAAGGAGTTGATGGAGTGAAGCTGGTTAAAATGATGCGTGACGAGTATGGAGTGGGGATTGCTGGTGGTCAAAGAGAATATAAAGGCAAAATTTTCCGCATAGCACATCTAGGCTATATGGATAGATTTGATATAATCATCGGGCTTTCGGCTCTGGAAATAGCATTGAGTAAGTTAGGATATAAAATCGAAGTAGGAAAAGGCATAGCTGCAGCAGAGAAAGAATTCCTGAAATAAGGAGTAGCTCCGATTCATCGGAGCATTTGGGAGTAGCAGACTTTAGTCTGCGTTTGGGAATAGCAGACTTTAGTCTGCGTTTGGGAGTAGCAGACTTTAGTCTGCGTTCATAAGGAGGTTTCCGTGAAGGTATTGGTTAGCGACAAATTGGCGGAAGAAGGTATAGAGTTATTGAGGGAAAGCCCCGATATAACAGTTGATGTGAAACTCAAACTGGAATTGCAGGAGTTGATAAAGTACATTGGCGAGTATAATGCTCTTCTTGTGCGCAGTGCAACTAAGGTGACAAAAGAGGTAATTGACGCAGCAAAGAATTTAAAAGTCATTGGAAGAGCAGGAGTGGGAGTGGACAATATCGATGTTGAAGCGGCAAGTAAAAGGGGCATCCTGGTAATGAATACGCCCGGTGGAAATACCATTTCTGCAGCAGAACATACAATGAGCATGCTCTTAGCATTATCTCGCTGTATTCCCCAGGCTAACATATCCCTGAAGAGTAAGCAGTGGGAAAAGAAAAAATTCTTGGGAACCGAAATTTTCAAAAAGACCCTGGGTATAGTCGGCCTGGGTAGAATCGGAGGTGAAGTTGCAAAAAGAGCACAGTCTTTCGGGATGGAGATAATAGCTTACGACCCTTATATTTCTAAGGCCCATGCGCGAGAGATTAGCGTTAAATTGGTTAGTTTTCCGGAACTTATTAAACAGGCAGACTATATAACAATCCATGTTCCATCAACTTCTGAAACTAAACACATAATTAATAAAGAAACTATCAATCAGATGAAAGAAGGAGTGAGGATTATAAATTGTGCTCGTGGGGGAATCATAGATGAAGCTGCCTTAGCAGAAGCAGTGAAGTCAGGTAAGGTTGGTGGGGCAGCTCTCGATGTTTTTGAGAAGGAACCACCTTTTGACAGTCCCGTTCTGGGTTTGGAGAATATAATTGTTACACCACATTTAGGAGCTTCAACCGAAGAGGCGCAGATTAATGTGGCAAGAGATATTGCTGTACAAGTTTTAGATTTCCTTAAGAAAGGCATTGTTCGCAATGCAGTCAATATGCCAGAATTAGACCCTGAGAAAATGAAAACTTTGGGTCCCTATATTAATCTTTGCGAGAAATTAGGAAGGTTACAGGCACAGATAAGTGAGGGAGGGTTTACTCAGATTGGAGTCCAATACTCAGGAGAGATTCTCCGTCACGAGATTGAGCCTTTAACCATTGCCCTGCTTAAGGGGCTTCTGGAGCCAGTTTTGGAAAGGGAAGTCAATTTTATCAACGCTCCTTTAATTGCTGAGGAGAGAGGGATTAAAGTTATCGAGTCTAAAGTGAGCAAAGTGGAAGATTTTGCCAATTTAATAGTAGTCCAGGCAGTGACAGAAAAAGGAGAGAATATAGTTGCCGGGACTCTTTTAGGGAAAAAGGAACCCCGTCTGGTAAGAATTGGCGAGTTTGATTTGGACGTTATTCCTGAAGGGTATATGCTACTCTGTTCAAATCTGGACAAGCCGGGAGTAATTGGTAAAATAGGAACAATTTTGGGAAATAGAAAGATTAATATAGCCGGGATGCAGGTAGGAAGAAAAACAGTTGGTGGAAAAGCACTAACTATCATTAATGTAGACTGTGATATTTCAGAAGAGGTTTTAAAAGAGATAGAAGGGATATCCGAAATTGTCGAAGTAAAAATGGTAAACCTCTAACCCAGAGACAACCCCCTTACTCTAACCCTTTCCGCCATAGGAGTGTCCCGACTTGTCGGGACAAGAGTAAAGCTCTCGCTTTACACTCCATTATATACCCCTTACCCTCTCCTTTGGGAAGAGGAAGAAAAGGTGAGGGGCTTATTGGTTATCAATCAAGCCGATGATGGATAAATAAGGGAGGGTTAAGGGAGAACCTCTAAGGAGAGGGGGATAACAGTCCCGATTTTAATCGGGACGCAAGGGGGTCCCGATTAAAATCGGGGCCACTTGAGAGGATTTCACGGAGTGGAAGCCGATGAGCCGGTAGCTCAGCTAGGTAGAGCAGCGGCCTTTTAAGCCGTTGGTCGCGCGTTCGATTCGCGCTCGGCTCATAAAAAAGATAAACAAAAACTGCTAAATTTGAAAATAAGTTATTTCTCTCATTGCCAATAGTTTTATACGGTATTTTTAGGTATCAATATCTTATTTATCACAAAAAAGAAAGCAGTAGTCCCACAGAAAATTTCCTTACAGATATTCCATTATTATTTACTGTTATAATCTGGGCGGTTTTTTGTGGTGCAATAATTTTTTTCAAAATTCGGTAGTCGCTCCGATGAATCGGAGCGTTAGTAGTTCGTCCCCGTCGACTAGTGGTTAGGTCACCACTCTTTCAAGGTGGCAGCAGGGGTTCGAATCCCCTCGGGGACGCCAGAAATAAGGGCGGTTAGCTCAGCGGGAGAGCATCTCCCTTACAAGGAGGGGGTCGCAGGTTCAAATCCTGCACCGCCCACCAAATAAAGATACGGGGACGTAGTTCAGACTGGTTTAGAATGCCGGCCTGTCAAGCCGGAGATCGCGGGTTCAAATCCCGTCGTCCCCGCTTTTGATTCACAAGAAGGGATTTGAAGGGCGCGAACGCCGACCTTATGGGAGGAGGAGCGAAGGGTTGCTGTCCCGATGGATAAATCGGGACGGGTTAGCGACGGGCGCGAGATGGTGAGCGCCCCGGGTCCGAAGGACAGCGGCAGTGAGCGCCCCGGCCCTGAGTCCAAGGGAGGAGAGGGGTTGGACGAAGGGAAATCCCGTCGTCCCCGCTTTTGATTTAGAAACTGAGGTCATCAGTCAACTATCCCGCCCTAACGGACGGGGCTTGTGAGAGCAAGCCCTAGTTGACAAGGGGGCATAGGTAACTATGCAGAAGTTAGGAGAGAGAAGGTTAACCAACACACCACAGGGTATTCCGCAAGCTCTGTGCAACTGTGGTCTGTCGTTAAACAGTTCTGAGGGTAGGGACAGTGCGACAGGCTTAAAAACCTCTCCTAACAGCCCCGATGCGGCACTAACTGCGAGAGGACACGCAGGGCAGAACTTGAGAGTATCTGTCGTTTATGTCCTCAACAAAAGAGGAAAACCACTTATGCCTTGCTCACCAAGAAAAACAAGAGTACTGCTAGAGGAAAGCAAGGCAAGGGTAGTAAAGAGAACACCGTTTACAATTCAATTAACTATCGCAGGAGGTGAGACAAAACAACCAATAACCCTTGGGGTGGACTCGGGATATAGTCGGATCGGCCTGTCCGCCGTAACCCACAAACAGGAACTTTATTCTGCTCAAGTTTTTCTCAGAACCGAGATGGTTAAACTCAATTCGGAGAGAAGACAGTATCGCAGATTTAGGAGATACCGTAAGACATGGTACCGCAAGCCAAGGTTTCTAAACAGAAAGAAACCCCAAGGATGGTTAGCACCATCTATCCAGAACAAATTTGATACCCACGTTAAACTTATTCACAAGGTAAAAGAGATTCTGCCCGTCTCTCAGATTAACATCGAGGTAGCAGCATTTGATATCCAAAAGATCAAAGATCCTGAGATATCTGGCAGTGAGTATCAGAGGGGAGCTCAAAGAGGCTTCTGGAACATCAGAGAATATGTACTATACAGAGATTGGCACCTATGCCAGCATTGCCAGGGCAAATCCAGAGATCCTGTGTTAGAAGTCCATCATATCATTTCAAGACAGATAGGCACAGATAGGCCTGACAATCTTGTAACCCTGTGTTCCACCTGCCATAAAAGAGTATCCAAAGGAGAACTAAAGCTCAATATCGATCCTTCCAAAGAATTCAAGGCCGAGACATTTATGTCTACTGTCAGATGGATGCTGATTAATAAGCTAAAGGGATTAGGCAATGTAGTATTCCATACCTATGGTTATATTACTAAACAAAAGCGAGCAGAGCTTAAGTTTCCTAAATCTCATACCAACGATGCCTTTTTAATAGCTGGTGCTACAACACAAAATAGAGTTTCAGTTGAATATCTTATACAACAGGCAAGAAAATGTAACCGCAAGTTATTTAAGGGCGAGAGAAGTCATATCAAAAACACCGCTGAAAGGCTTATCTGTGGCTTTCAAAGATTTGATAAGGTTATGTGGAAAGGGGTAGAGTGTTTTATCTTTGGCAGAAGAAAGACAGGTTATTTTGACATAAGAAAACTTGATGCAACAAAGATTCATGCATCGGCAAAAGCAAAGGAGCTTTCTCTTTTAGAAAGGGCAAAAACATTACTCATAGAGAGGAGAACGGTTCTCCTCCCCTCCTTCACGGAAGGGGTCTCCGAGCCGAGTTTTTAAGATGAATATAATCAATGAACTTGTAAAAATTGCAAAATTAGACAAAGAAATTCTCGCTCTTATTTTGTTTGGTAGTATTACTCGTCAGGAAAATCTTAATGATTCAGATATTGATATTTGCATAATTTTAAAATCCCAAGAGTATTCGGCTAAACATCTTTCTTATAAAAAACTAAAATATCTTAAAGAATTTAATCTAGACATACAGATTTTTCAACAATTGCCTATTTATATAAAAAAGAGGGTTATGAAAGAAGGCAAAATTTTATTTTGTAAAGATGAAGATGAGATGTATAAAATTGCTTTCAAAACGATGGAGGAATTTACAGATTTTGAACATATTTACCGCGATTATTTGAAGGAGGTAGCTCATGCTGGATAAGGAAAGAATTTTAAGTAAAATAGATGAACTTGATTCTTACGTGGGAGAGATTAGGCAAATATCTCCGAGAGATTTTAATGAATATCAGGATATCAAAATTAAACGGAGTTGCGAACGACTTCTTCAACTCGGGATTGAATGTATTATTGATATTTGTAAACTATTTGTTTCTGGTTTAAGATTGGGTTTACCTTCCGAAGAAAATGATTTGTTCAATAAAATGCTAAAGAAAGGTATTTTAACTAAAGAGATGGTTTCTATATTGAAAGAGATGAGAGGTTTCAGAAATATACTCATTCATGAATATGCTGCGATTGATGACGGATTGGTGTTTGAGGCAATTAAAAAAAGATTGGATGATTTTGAAAAATTCAAGAAAGAGGCATTAAAGTTTTTAAAATGAAAGGAAATTTGTCTGGATATTTCAAAATCCGATGCTCAACTAAGAAGATGTCTTGATACAACGCGTACACTTAAGGAATTTGGTTTTAATTTGAAGGGTCGCTGTCCCTATTTTGATTATTTGAAGGAGGTAGCTCAAATTTAACAGGAGGAAAAATAAAATGGAAGAGAAAGAAGTAGATTTGAGAGATTATCTCAGGATGATAAAGAAGAGGTGGAAAATTATTTTAATTATTTTCTTAGTTTTTACAATAACTAGCGGGGTGGTGAGCTTTCTTTTGCCCAAGACTTACGAATCCATAGCAATGGTTAGAATCGGGAGACTGAGAGATAATCTGTTGGAGGAACCTGCTACAATTATTGAGATTTTTAAGACAAAAGTTATGTTGGAAAAAGTAGCAGAAGAAATTGATACTCCTCATATCCATGAGAAAGCGGAGGAGTTGGCTGCGAAGATAAAGATAAAGGAAAAGCCTGGACTTTTGGAGATAAAGGGGAGGTGGGAAACTCCAGAGGAAGCTATGAGATTGGTAAATGGAGTGACTGTGGTTCTTTTGCAGAGGCACGAGCATATTTTTGAACAGGGGAAATTGATTTTGGAGGAATATCTTGCTTCTGGTAAAGAGCGTCTGGTGAAGATGGAGAAAGAGATTGACATGCTCCAGAAAAAGATAGAGGAACTTGGAGCCACCGATTCGGATGCAAAAGCTATGGTTACCCGGGGATATATGGAGAGCCTGGAGAGAAGTCGTGACAGGTATGAACTACTTCAGGTAGAACTCAGAGAGAAAAAGATGAAGGAGTCGTACGAGACCGTTAGCACAGAGTTGGTAATTTCTCCTACAATTCCTGAAAAGCCAATCGGACCTAAAAAGAAGCAGAATGTCTTGATTGCTGGAATTTTGAGCCTGTTTATTGGATTTGTCTGTGCAGCCGTAGTTGAATATTTTGAGAAGCCCCCGACAATTTCTTGATTATTATCGACTTCCCTCTCCTCTAAGGGTTAGTGTGAAGGGTGTGAAGGGTATGTAATGGAGTGTAAAGCGAGAGCTTTACCCTTGTCCCGACAAGTCGGGACACTCCTACGGAGAGAGAGTTAGGGTGAGGAGAAACATCTCCCTCTCCCCTTGGGGAGAGGGTCGGGGTGAGGGGGTTATTCATCTTTACTAAGGAAATTAAATGAAAGCTCTTATTTTGAGCGGTGGAAGAGGTACCCGCCTTCGTCCTATTACCCATACCAGTGCTAAACAACTCCTACCAGTAGCCAACAAACCCATCCTTTTCTATGGCATTGAAGCGGTAAAAGAGGCAGGAATCAAAAATGTTGGTATTGTTGTAGGTGAAACGAAGAATGAGATAAAAGATGCTGTGGGCAGAGGAAAGAAATGGGGAATTAATATCACCTATATTGAGCAGGAAAAGCCCCTGGGATTGGCCCATGCTGTTAAGATTTCTCAGGATTTTATAGGAGATGACAACTTTGTTATGTATCTGGGAGATAATCTAATCAAGGATGGCATTACCTCTTTAGTAAAGGAGTTTGAGAAAACAAGACCCAATGCCCAGATTCTACTGGCTCGTGTTCCCCATCCTGAACAGTTCGGCGTGGTTGAATTGAAAGGTAAAAAAGTTCTACGGCTGGTAGAGAAGCCAAAGAGACCAAAGAGTGATCTGGCTCTGGTCGGTGTTTATATGTTTGATAAGAATATCTTTAAAGCTGTGAATAATATTAAACCTTCCTGGCGCAACGAATTAGAGATTACAGATGCCATCCAGTATCTTATTGCCCACAATTTTACTGTTCGTCCACATATCATCATCGGTTGGTGGAAAGATACAGGAAAGTTAGAAGATATACTGGAGGCTAACAGGATTCTTCTGGACGATTTAAAGACCCATGTGAAAGGCAAAGTAGACAAGGAATCGGAATTATTCGGAAAAGTAAGGATTGAGAAGGGAGCCGAGATTAGAAAAAGCGTCATCAGGGGACCTGTAATTATCGGAGAGAATAGCAGAATAGTTAACTCCTATATTGGACCTTTCACCTCAGTATACTTCAAGGTAACTATTGAAAATAGCGAGGTCGAACACAGCATTATTCTTGAGAATAGTAAAATCTGCGATATTAGAAGAATTGAGGACAGCTTAGTAGGGCAAAATGTTGAAATATTGAAGTCAAAAGCAAAACCATCTGCTTATAGAATTATGGTAGGTGACTCCAGCCGCGTGGAAGTCACATAGAGACTAGGTTTTTTTGGAGTCCTCCCGAAAGGGAGGAAAAAACCCTGCTTTCGCAGGGACTCCAGAGTTTTTGGAGTAGCGAAACTTGTTTCGCGTTAACGCACCGCAAGCGGTGCTACTCCAATTATCTGGAGTCCTCCCGAAAGGGAGGTCATAGAGGAGGACTTGTGATAGAAGGATTGGAAATAAAGAAATTGGATGTTCACGAAGACGAGAGAGGTTCTCTCTTTGAGATTCTCCGGTCAGATGAACCCATGTTTACGAAGTTTGGGCAGGTCTACATAACCAAATGTAAACCTGGTTGGGTCAAAGGATGGCACTACCATAAGAGACAATGGGACCATTTTTGTGTGATTAAGGGTAGGGCGCGAATCGTCCTTTTCGATAATCGGCGGGATTCGAAAACATTTGGAGAAATTGGAGAATACGAGGTGGGAGGAAATAATTTAATGGTTCTGAAAGTTCCTCCCCTGGTAGTTCACGGATTTGAGTGCCTTGGTGAAGAGGATTGTTGGTTTCTGAATGTTCCCGACCAGGTATATAATCGAGAGAACCCGGATGAATATAGAATTCCTTTAAACGACCCTTCCATCCCTTATGAGCGGTGGAAAACCAGAAAAGGTTGGTAGAGGATATGCGTTTACTGGTGACCGGAGGAGCAGGTTTTATCGGGTCTAACTTTATCAAACACATCATAAAAAAATATCCCCAATATAAAGTTATCAATTTAGATAAACTCACCTATGCAGGCAATTTAGACAATCTGAAAGACATAGAGAATAATTCCAATTATACCTTTGTTAAAGGAGATATTTGCGATAGAAAAATTGTCGATGAGCTATCAAAAGATGTTGAAGCAATAGTAAACTTTGCAGCTCAATCACATGTAGACAGGTCAATAATTAATGCTTCAGGCTTTATTAAGACGAACATAGACGGAACATATAACCTGCTGGAAGCAGCTAAAAGATATAGTATTTCCCGGTTTGTGCAGATAAGTACTGATGAATGCTACGGTTCAATTGAGAAGGGCTCATTTAAAGAGACAAGCCTTTTGAGTCCAAGTAGTCCATACGCTGCTTCTAAAGCTGCTGCAGATATGCTCGTTCATTCATATCGAGTCACCTTCAATTTACCCGCCGTTGTGGCTCGCAGCACCAACAACTTTGGTCCCTACCAGTATCCCGAAAAGATAATCTCCCTATTTATAACAAATGCCCTGGAAGATAAACCACTTCCCCTTTATGGCGATGGAATGAATGTGAGAGATTGGCTCTATGTTATCGACAACTGTGAGGCAATCGATTTAATTCTACATAAAGGTAAAGAAGGGGAAATCTACAATATCGGCGGTGGTAATGAATTAAGAAATATTGACCTGACCAAGATAGTATTAAAGATACTGGGAAAACCAGAAAGCCTAATTCGGCCAGTAAAAGATAGACCAGGTCACGACAGAAGATATTCTCTCGATTGTTCAAAAATCGAAAGGGAGTTGGGTTGGACTCCTGGCTTCGATTTTGAGAAGGCTCTGGAAGAGACAGTGAAATGGTACGTGGATAACCAGTGGTGGTGGAAGAAATTGAAAGAGAGGGAAAAGAAACAACAGTCAACAGCCAAGACCAAGAGCTAAGAGCGGGTTTATTATGCGCATTCTTATTACCGGTGCTTGTGGAACGTTGGGAAGAGATTTAGTCGAAGTCCTTTCTGAGGGTCAGAAATTATATCTTTTAGATGTGGAAACATTTTCACCATCACTGAGTTCTCAGTTTTCCACTCTTACCCTTGACATCACCGACAGCGCAAAAACTTACACAGAAGTCACCAGGATAAACCCGGATATAGTTATCCATTCTGCTGCTTATACTGATGTAGATGGGTGCGAAACGAATAAGGACTTAGCATTTAGAGTCAATGCTTTAGGGACACGCAATATTGCTCTTGCCTGCCAGAGATTCGATACCGAGCTACTCTACATCAGTACAGATTTTGTCTTTAATGGAGAGAAAGGCGAGCCATATTTAGAGTTTGATAGACCAAACCCTCAAAGCATCTATGCTAAATCGAAATATTGGGGGGAATTATATATTAAATCTCTTTTAAATAGGTTTTATATAGTTCGCAGTTCCTGGCTTTTTGGAAAAAACGGGAAAAATTTTGTAACTACAATCCTAAGTCTGGCGCAACAGAAAAAAGAGATAGAAGTTGTAAATGACCAGATAAGTTCACCCACGTATACAAAAGACCTCGCCCGGGCCATTGCCCAGCTTATAGGAACAGAGTGCAAGGATTCCACCACCAGGGCAAGCCTATATGGGATTTGGCATATTACAAATAGTGGACAATGTTCCTGGTATGAATTTGCAAGAGAGATTCTCCAGGACTCGGGTGTTCGTGTGAAACCGATTACTTCTGAGGAGCTAAATAGATCGGCAAGGCGTCCTAAGTTTTCCGTTCTAGAGAATGGTGTATGGAAACTCCAGGGCTGGAAGTCGCTAAGGCACTGGAAGGAAGCTTTAAAAGATTATCTAAAAGAAATCAGGTAGCCGTTCCGATTCATCGGAGCGTTTATAAAGGAGAAAAATAGAATGGTTAAATTGTCCAAAAAGAAAATTAAGAAGAAAAGAAAAGGCAAAAAGGTGAGCATAATCGGAACCGGCCATGTAGGACTGGTTACCGGAGCTTGCCTGGCAGAATTGGGAAATAGAGTGATTTGCGTCGACAATAATGAAGAGAAAATAGCCGCTTTGAACAGGGGAGAAATGCCCATATACGAGCCCGGACTGGAAGAACTTGTAAAGAGAAATATCCGTGCTGGCAGGCTTTCTTTTACCACGAATATCAGGGAAGGAGTTAACAATTCAGAAATTATCTTTATTGCTGTTAATACCCCTCCCAAACCAGATGGAGAAGCAGACCTCTGTTTTATTGAAGCTGTCTCCCGGGAAGTAGCTCAAACAATGAAGGGTTATAAGATAATAGTGGAGAAAAGCACAGTGCCGGTAGAGACAGGGAAGTGGATTTCCCGCACAGTAAAATTGAATAATAAGAAAAATATCAGTTTTGACATTGTTTCCAACCCCGAATTCCTGCGTGAAGGCTCGGCAGTGTATGATACTATGCATCCTGACCGTATCGTCCTGGGAGTAGAGTCTAAGAAAGCAGAAAGGATTATGAGAGAACTATACCAGCCACTCGATGCTCCAATCATCGTTACAGATATTGAGAGTGCAGAGATAATCAAGCACGCCTCCAATTCATTCTTAGCAATGAAGATTTCCTACATAAACTCTATTGCCAATATTTGTGAGAAGGCAGGTGCCAATATAAAGAAAGTTGCTGAGGGGATAGGTTGCGACAAAAGGATTGGACGGGATTTTCTCAATGCCGGGGTCGGTTTTGGTGGAGCCTGTTTACCTAAAGATTTGCAGGCATTTGTAGGAATTACACAGAAGTTAGGTTATGACTTCGAGCTCCTCAAGGTTGTGGAAAAGATAAACCACCAGCAGAGGGAGCTTCTGGTAAGTAAAGTTAGGGATGCCGTATGGAATATAAAAGATAAGACAATCGGGATTTTGGGACTTGCTTTCAAGCCCAATACCGATGATATGAGAAAGGCTCCTTCAATTGAGATAATTCAAATGCTCCAGAAAGAAGAGGCAAAAATTAAAGCTTACGATCCTGTAGCAATTCCAGTTGCCAAAGGAATCCTGAAAAAAGTTACCTATTGTAAAGATTCATACGACACAGCAAATGGATGTGATGCCCTGGTAATTCTCACTGAATGGGAAGAGTTTAAAAAACTCGATCTTAAGAAAATTAAGAGGTTGATGAAAGCTCCCATTATAGTTGATGGAAGGAACATCTTCGAGCCTGAAAAGATGAAATCTCTGGGCTTTATCTATAAAAGCATCGGCCGTTCCACGTAAAGGTGACACGCAGAATATATTTGTAGGCACGGTTTCAACCGTGCAGAAATGGTTTTGTAGGCACAAATTCTAGTTGTGCAACATTTATAGGCACAGTTCAATCTGTGCATCTAATCTAAAAATTGTAGGGGTTCAATTCATTGAACCCGCTCCATTGTCCGAAAAAGTAGCCTGTCCCCTTTTTCTCAGGAAAAAAGGCTGGCAAATCTCACAAATAATACTATTTTTATTAAAAAAGGTTTAATAAATATAGTGTTAAAATAGGTCATGTCGTATAAATAATGTATTGCAATTTAGTTATAACTAAAGTATAATACATAATGCCGAGAAAAAAATGTATACTTCTTTACAATTAAGAGAAGTCTTTCATCTGGAATTTTTAAGATGGTTTGGCAAGAGAGTTAGAACAAATTATTACGCCCTTAAAGGAGGGGTAAATTTACGTTTTTTCTTTAATAATTTTCGTTACTCAGAAGATATGGATTTAGATATTCATACCATAAAAGTAGAGGAGTTACGCGATGTGGTTATGAAGACATTACAATCTGTATCTTTTCAAGATAGCCTTAAATCATTTGGAATTGAAAGAGTTATTTTCCCTGACATTAAGAAGGCAAAACAAACCCAGACAACACAAAGATTTAAAATTCATTTAATTACCTCTGCAAATGAAGACCTTTTTACTAAGGTTGAATTTTCGCGCAGAGGATTCAAAGGAAATAGTGTTGCCGAGCCTGTATCAGTTTCCATTTTACGTTCATACAAATTGTCTCCTCTGATAGTTTCCCATTATGATATTCAATCTACAATAATTCAGAAGATAGAAGCTCTTTCTACAAGAGTTGTAATCCAGGCAAGAGACATTTTTGATTTGTATACTTTGAGTTCTCAATATGTTCCTCGCAAGACAAAAGAAATTAAAATAAATAGTGCTAAATTGACAAAAGCGTATGAAAATGTGTTTGAGATGAGTTTTGAGCAATTTCGGGATACAGTGATTTCTTATTTGTCATTCGAAGATCAAGCTATGTATAATTCATCCTCTTTATGGGATGAAGTCAAACTAAAAGTATCTAATTTTATTGAGGAAATCCGAAAAACATATGTCTAGACTATCCATTTTGCGATTTATTAAGCAATTGCATCAACCTGTGTTTACAACAAGCGCATTGTCTTCTTTCTCAGGGAAATCTTTATCCACCACAACCCAGGCACTCAATTTTCTCCAAAGGGAAGGAGTGGTCTTTAAAGTATACCGTGGCATTTGGGCTGAAGTCAGTAAAGAACGCTTAAGTGCTTATAGCGTGATTCCTTTTCTACTTCCCGGACATCGAGTGTATGTTTCTTTTATAAGTGCATTGCATTTGTATGGCATAGTTGAGCAGATTCCTCAGGTAATTACTCTTGCCTCAACTGCTCATACAAAGATAATTCAAACGAAAATAGGAACCTTTTCTGTTCACCGTATAGCACCCTCATTTTTTGATGGATTCATTTGGTATAAGGAAACGGGGAGTTTCCTGATAGCGAAGCCAGAGAAAGCATTAGTTGATAGTTTATACCTTTCCGCACGTAAGAAAAAACAATTTAGTTACTTTCCTGAGTTGTATTTTCCTAAATCGTTTAGTTTCAAGAAAGCAAAAGAATGGGTAAAAAAAATACCCAATTCTAAGATTAGTTCTTGTGTTCAGAAAAGGTTAGATACAATTTTGCAAAAAAGGGGACAGGCTACTTTTTGATGAGGGGAGTATAGCAGAGGGAATTCTTTGTAGGCACAAATTTCCCGATTGAAAATCGGGATGCAGAATGTATTTGTAGGCACAAATTCAATTTGTGCAAAATGTAGCTGATATAAAAATTAGGAGGGGAAATGAGAATAGTAGTAACAGGCGGCGCTGGATTTTTAGGCTCACACTTATGCGATTTCTTGATAAACGAGGGACATAGCGTAATTTGCATAGATAACTTAATAACCGGAAATACTGACAACATCACCCATCTCATGGGAAATGAGAAGTTTAAGTTTATTCACCATGATGTGACAGAGTATATCTTCATTGAAGGCAAACTTGATGCAATACTACATTTCGCCTCTCCTGCCAGCCCGATAGACTATCAAGAATTGCCCATCCAGACTTTGAAGGTAGGTTCCTTAGGGACACACAAAGCGCTTGGACTGGCAAAGGAGAAGAAAGCAAAATTTTTGTTAGCCTCTTCATCTGAGGTCTATGGAGACCCTCTGGTTAGTCCCCAGAAAGAAGATTACTGGGGCAATGTTAATTCCGTTGGTCCTCGAGGCGTGTACGATGAGTCTAAACGTTTTGCCGAAGCGATGGTTATGGCTTACCACTATTATCACAAAATTGACACAAAGATTGCCAGAATCTTCAACACTTATGGTTCGAGGATGAGAAAAAAGGATGGTCGTGTCGTTCCCACGTTTATTAACCAGGCTTTAGAAGGAAAGCCTCTTACTGTATTTGGTGATGGCACACAAACCAGGAGTTTCTGTTACGTTTCAGATATGGTTCAAGGCGTCTATAAGCTTCTCCTTTCCAAAATCAATGAGCCCATTAACTTGGGAAATCCTCAAGAAATGACCGTTAGTGATTTTGCAAAATTCATCCTAAAGTTAACAAAGAGTAAGAGCAAAGTAGTTCATAAACCCCTTCCCATAGACGACCCCAAAATCAGGCGACCAGATATAACCAGAGCAGAAAAACTGTTGAATTGGTCTCCCAAAGTTTCCTTGGAAGAAGGTCTCCAGAAAACAATAGAATATTTCAAAAAGAAACTGTAGAGGTTCGATTTAGACGCTGTTGAAAAACCCCTGACTGGTAGTCGGGCTCGTCCCTGAGACCGACATTAAATGTAGGATTTGTAGAGGTTCGATTCAGACGCTGTTGAAAAACCCCTGACTGGTAGTCCCGACTCGTCGGGACAGAAACTCTGGGTCAGAGACGACCCAGAGTACCTATTTTTCAACAGTATCTTTATCGAAAAAGATCTGGAGTCCGCCCGAAAGGGCGAGATGTGTTGATTTATCTTAATGAAATCAATAATCATAATTCCCACATACAATGAGAAGGAAAATATCGAAAGATTAATAGAAGAAATACGGAAATTAAACAGAGACTTCCATGTCTTAATCATTGATGATAATTCCTCCGATAGCACAGGTAAGATAGCTGATGGGCTAGCAAAGAAGTATCCAGAAGTATCTGTAATCCATCGCCCAGCCAAACTTGGTCTGGGAACAGCTTACATTACCGGATTCAAGTATGCTCTGGAGAATAATTACGACTTCATATTTACGATGGATGCTGACTTCTCCCATCAGCCGAAATATCTAATCGACCTTCTGGAAAAAGCAAAAGAATATGACCTGGTAATTGGCTCCCGATATATCG
>JABUBP010000012.1_pt1 | contig 31773 bp, 35 predicted proteins | sample 7240331 | NCBI WGS metagenome assembly JABUBP01 (sample SAMN07256347, study PRJNA390944) | subsurface metagenome | isolation source: Methane hydrate marine sediment | place: Pacific Ocean: Eastern North Pacific, ODP site 1244 | collected 2002 | reverse complement strand
GAGCGAATGCATCGTCTGGATGTTGGACGCGGGGTTCGCCGACTTGCGGCGCGTATAAGCACCGATCGCCTCGTTGAGCCGGTTCACGATCTCGCTGCCGCGGAACGGTTTCTCGATGAAATCGAGCGCGCCGTTCTTGATCGCGCTCACCGCCATCGAAATATCGCCCTGGCCCGAGATCATGAAGATCGGCGCAGGATAATCCTCGCCGTGAAGTTCCTTGAGGATGTCGAGTCCGGACTTTCCGGGGATATGCACATCGAGCAGGATGCACGCCGGCGTTCGGGTACGCGCGACCGAGAGCAGCGCTGCGCCGTCGGCAAAACAGATCACTTCATAGCCGCCCGCCGACAGCACCATCGACAGTGTATCGCGAACGGCGGGATCGTCGTCGACCACGAATATCTCGCCACGGGAACCAGCATTTTCCGACATGCGCCCTCGTCTTGCCGCCGTCTCCGATTGACTCGCAGCCGGCCGAGCGTAGCCCACCGGCCTCGCATCGAGCGTCCCGTATTTGTACGGGAGGCTGACTTAACCCACAAGTAGCGTTGCCACCCCTAAACCTGGAGTCAGGAGCATATAGCTATGCAGGATACAGAGGGTGGCGGCCCGCAGGCAATGTCCGGCGACCGGTACGAGGCGCATCGCGCGGTCGTCGCGGAACTCGCATCGGTGATCGAGCACATCAGGAAGAGCCGGCGGCTGATCGAATCAGCGATCACCGGCGAGGCGGCGGCCGAAGAGGCGACCGCAGACAATGTCATCGTTCTGGACGACGTCACCCCCGGCTACGAGCGGGTGGAGGCGGCACTACGGCAATGCGAGGCTGGTCTGAACATGACCCTTCGGTTGTTGCAGGGACCTGCAAGGTCCGGCGAGGCGGCGCGAGAGTCGGCCTGACTCCGCTTGGCCGATTTATTCCTGGACGGCGACGATCGGTCGCACGAAAGCCGCGCGGCTCAAGCCATCACGGCGTCTTTTTTGGCCGCTTTGCCTTGACGCTTCTTGGCATTCTTGCCTTTGAGGAACGACACGTCCATCTCGGTGCCGTTGACGCGCACCAGCTCGCAGCGCCGATAGGCGAGCCCGGTCGATGACAGCAGCAGGAAGAACTCCTTGAGATTGAGGCCCTGAATGGAGCCCTCTACCGTGAGTTCAGCGTCGGTGTCGGAAATCGCGTTGAGAACACAGTCGCGGCGCCAGGTTCCATCAATGGCCATGATGCAAACGTCATGGCCTCGGCTGAAAGTGACCCGCTCCGTTCCCCTGTTCTCTTCCGACACCCCTACATTCCCGCCGCCGCGGCCATCCTCGGCGCGGCCACACCTGTCGTCTTCGCTGCGCGCGCATCGTTGGGCCGGTACAGACCGCGCTTGTCCGGATAGGGCTTGAACGCGTCGGTCAGTCCGACGACGGTTTCCGCCGCGCCCAGCACCAGGAAGCCGTCCGGCTCCATGATCCTGCAGAGCCGGTTGAAGATATTGATCTTGGTGTCCTGATCGAAATAGATCAGCACGTTGCGGCAGAAGATGATGTCGAAAGTACCGAGCTGCGCGAAGTCGTGCAGCAGATTGAGCTGGCGATGCTGCACCATGGCGCGGATATCCGGATTGATCTGCCAGAACTCCCCGGTCTGCTTGAAATATTTCACCAGCAACTGGATCGGCAGGCCGCGCTGCACCTCGAACTGGCTGTAGAGTCCCGCCTTGGACTTCTCCAGCACCTCCTGCGAAAGATCGGTAGCGATGATTTCAACCCGGACGCCCGCGAGCTGCGATTCCATCTCCTTCAGGCACATCGCCAGCGAGTAAGGCTCCTGGCCGGTCGAACCTGCCGCGCACCAGATGCGGATACTCTTGCGCGCGGCGCGCGCCTTCAGAACCTCCGGCATGATCACCTGACGGAAATGATCGAACGGCACCTTGTCTCGAAAGAAGAAGGTTTCGTTGGTGGTCATGGCTTCCACGACCTGCGCGACGAGAGACTGGGAGCCAGTCTTCATCTTCTGGACGAGATCAGGAATGCCCTGCAGCCCGGCCTTGCGCGACAGCGGCACGAGGCGGCTCTCGATCAGATATTGCTTGTCCGCCGAAAGATCGAGACCGGACTGGTCCTTCAGCAGCTTGCGCAGATACTCATAGTCTGGCGGTGTCACGGGCAACCTCTTACACAATACGCAACAGAACAAGCGGACCGGTTCAGACCGGCGCCTCAATCAGTCCGACTTCCTGGAACTTGGCCGCGACGATGTCCTTGTCGAACGGCTTCATGATGTACTCATTGGCCCCGCCATGCAGTGCCTTCGAGATATGATCGATGCCGTTCTCGGTGGTGCAGAACACCACCTTCGGCACATCCCCGCCGGGAAGTTGGCGAAGGTGGGTCATGAACTCGAAGCCATCCATGACAGGCATATTCCAATCGAGGAGCACCGCGTCCGGAATCTCACGCTTACAGGCTTCGAGTGCCTGGGCGCCGTCTTCGGCCTCGACAATCCGGAAGTCCAAGTCTTCCAGGATACGGCTTGCGATTTTGCGGATGACGCTGGAGTCATCGACCACGAGGCATGTTCTCATTTTTTTCGACCCTCCGAATGGAGCGTTGGGGTTATCAGGCGGCCATGGCGGCCTTCTGGCCAAGTTCGAGGACGCGATCGATATCGAGGACGACCATGAGCTGGCCGTCGAGACGGTGGACACCGCCGGCGAGCTTGGCCATGCGCGGGTCGAGATTGACGGGGTTTTCCTCGCGGCCGGAATCGGGCAGGCGCAGCACCTCGCCGATGGTGTCGATGAGGAGACCATAGGATTCGCCCCGGAGGTCGACGCCAACCGCCATCGGCGGCTTGCCGTCGTCGTTCTTGGGCAGCCCGAGGCGGGCACGCATGTCGACCACGGTGACGATGCGGCCGCGCAGATTGAGCACGCCGGCGATCTCCTGCGAGGACAGGGGCACCCGGGTCAGCCGCTCCGGCATGAACACGTCCTGCACGCGGGAGATCGGCAAGCCAAACAGCTGGCCCCCGATCACGGCGGTGACGTACTCGGCCACGGCCCCTTCAATGGTCTCGGTCTTGCTGGTCATGGGTATGTTTCCTTACGCGGCCTTCTTGACGTCGGCAGTCTGTTCCTTCAGCGCCGCGATCAGGCCGGGCCGATCGAACTTGGCGACATAGTCGTGGAAGCCGGCCTGCCGGCCGCGCTCGATGGCGGCGGGCGAGACCATCGCCGACAGCGCGATGATCGGCATCTGGCCAAAATTGTTGTCGGCCCGGATGCTCTCGGCGAACTCGAACCCGTTCATGTCGGGCATCTCGATGTCGGTCAGCACGACGTCGAAGGTTTGCGAGCGCAGGGCGGCAAGGCCCTCCTGCGCATTGGGGGCGGTCCGCACCTTGTAGCCGGCGGCCTTCAGCACCGGGGCCAGCATGTTGCGGAAGAAGGCGCTATCGTCGACCAGCAGCACGGACTGCGCTGATGAGGACGGGCGCATCTCCTTGCGGGAGAACCAGTCGGCGAACGCCATCGGCAGGAAGTGGCCGACGTCGATCACCTCGGTGGCCTGGCCCTTGATCACGGCCGAGCCCAGGATGCCGTCCTTGGAGCCTGCGACCTCGATGTTGAGCTTCTCCTCGACGATGTCGATGATCTCGTCGACCACGAGGCCCATGGAGCGGCCGTCGTCGGCGAACACCAGGATCGGCTGGGCGCCTTGGGTCTGCACGGTCACGTCGGCCATCTGCACCAGCGGCATCAGCTGCTCGCGGTACTGCACCATGTAGCGGCCGTTGGAGAGTTCGATCTTGTCGGTGGCGATCTCCTCGAGGCGGGTGACGAGCCCGAGCGGGACCGCCTTGGGCTGGGCGGTGCCGGCGCGGAACACCAGCAGCGAAGTGAGCTGCTCGCCGGAGGAGGACTGGGCGGCGGCGTTCTCGTCGGAGATCTCGTCATGGGCGGCGTTGCCGGCCGCACCGAGGGCTTTTGCGATGCCGTTGGGATCGATGATCATGATCACGGCGCCATCGCCCAGGATGGTGTTGCCCGAGAACATGTCGATGTGCCGCAGTTTGGTGGACATCGGCTTGACGACGATTTCTTCGGTGTGGAAGACGCCGTCGACGACGATGCCGAAGGTCTGGCTGCCGACCTGGGTGACCACGATGAAGCCGTTCTCGGGATCGCTGGTGGAACCGTCGTCGATCTTGAGGAGCTTCTTCAGGTGGATCAGCGGCAGCAGCTTGTTGCGCAACCTGAGGACCGCGGTGTCCTTGATGCGCTCGATGCGGTGTTCGCTGTTGGCGCGGGCACGGACCAGTTCGACGACGCTCAATTGCGGGATGGCAAAGCGGTCACCGGCGGCCTCCACGATCAGGGCGGAGACGATGGCGAGCGTCAGCGGTATCTTGATGGTGACGGACGAGCCCTCACCGGCGACCGACTTGATGTCGATGGTGCCGCCGATCTGGTCGATATTGGTGCGCACCACGTCCATGCCGACGCCGCGGCCGGAGACCGAGGTGACGGCGGCAGCCGTGGAGAAGCCGGGGGCGAAGATGAACTTGTGGATCTGGGCTTCCGTCATCTTCTCCAGTTCAGCCTCGGTGACGAGACCGCTGGAGACGGCCTTGGCCTTGATCTTCTCGGTGTTGAGGCCGCGGCCATTATCGGCGATGCAGATGATGATGTGGCCGCCTTCGTGATAGGCGGAGAGCCTGATGGTGCCCTGCTCGCCCTTGCCGGAAGCCAGCCGCTCGGCGGGCGTCTCCAGGCCATGGTCGGCGGAGTTGCGCACCATGTGCGTCAAGGGGTCCTTGATGAGGTCGAGCACCTGGCGGTCGAGCTCGGTGTCGGCGCCGTGCATCTCCAGTTCAATCTGCTTGCCGAGTTCGCCCGAGAGGTCGCGGACGATGCGGGGCAGCTTTTGCCAGGCATTGCCGATCGGCTGCATGCGCGTCTTCATGACGCCTTCCTGCAGTTCGGCGGTGACGTTGGACAACCGTTGCAAGGGCACCTTGAACTCGGTGTCCTCGTTGCGGCGGGAGATCTCCAGGAGCTGGTTGCGGGTCAGCACCAGCTCGGAGACCATGGTCATGAGGTGTTCGAGGGTGTCGACGTTGACGCGGATCGACTGGTTGGCGACCTTGTCGCCCTCGGCCATGTCGGTGGTCTCGGCGGCCGCCGCGGTGCGCTTGGCCGCTGCCTTCTTCGGGGCCTCGGCCTTTGCTTCAGTCTTGGCTTCAGCAACCGGCTCGGCGGCGGGCTTGGCCACGGGCGCTGCCGGCATCTCCTCGATGGCGGTCTCGCGGAAGGCGCGCTCCAGCTCATCCAGCGACACTTCGCCGGGGCGCAGCGGCCGCTCCAGGGTCTGCTCGATCAGGGTGCCTTGGGTCATCTTGGGCTCCGCGGGCTGGGTCGGGGGCGAGGCGACAACGGGGGCGGCAGCCTCAGCAGGCGCCGCGCTCTCTCCGGCGGCCGGCATCGGCATAGCCGAGCCTGACATAGCCGCCATGCCGCGCTCGACCATCGCTTCCAGCTGATCGATCAGGTCGCGATCCTCGCCCTCGGGCTCGGCTTCGGTCGCCTCGAGGCCTGCGAGAATCTCTTTAATACGGTCGATCGAGGCCAGGATCAGCGTCACGGCTTCCGACGTCACCGGCATGCCGTCGCGGAATTTGCCCATCAAGGTCTCGCCGGCATGCGCAATGGCTTCCAGACGCGGCAGTCCCAGAAAACCGCAGGTGCCTTTAATGGTATGAACCAGCCGGAAAATATTATCCAAAATCTTGGCGTTGTTCGGCTCCTGCTCAAACCGAACCAGCTGATTGTCGACCGTGTCCAGGCTCTCGCTGGTCTCGGTCAAAAACTCGCGCATCAGATCGTCCATCAGCGTCGCCTTCACAGTTGTCGCGGCCGACTGCCGGCCATCGTCACAGAACCTCAAGTCCGTACGGCATTGGACTGCCGTCGTGCTACGTGGATGACATTCCCGTCGCAACACGAAGCCCCCTAATGGTTAGCGATCCGGTTTCACGACGACGTTAATTTGCCTGTCCGTGCAAATACGGATCTGCAGCAACCCTCCGGGTTGTCGTGTTGTGGCATCCATTGCTTGAGAAAATTGCTTCGAGGTGGTCTGTTTTCCCCCGCCCGCGTTACCTTGAATTAAAGGTTCGACCTACGGGGATCAGAGGATGGTTTTACCCGCCGAGGCCGGTTCAGGGCGTCAGCAGCGCACTATAAGGAAGTGTTTACTATAATTGCTGCGCGCCGCCGCCGTGACGCGCGTCGTTGTCCGCCAGACATTCGTTAATGACCGTCATGAGCGTGACCGGCGTGAATGGCTTGCGCAGGCAACGTGCCGCTCCGAGGTCCAGCGCCATCCTGAGAAAATCGGGCGTGGGCGCGCCGGCGTTGGCAAAGGCATAACCGGACATGGCGATCAGCGGGACAGAAGGCGCGCGCTCATGAAACACCCTGATCGATTCAAAGCCGCGCATGTGCGGCATGATAATGTCGACGATCATGAGGTCGAAACTTGCGTTCGCGAGAGAGCGCAAACCACTCTCGCCGCCATCGGCGACCGTGACATGAAAATTGTATCGGGCAAGACATACCTCGAGGGCTGTACAGACCAACGGATCGTCGTCGACCACCAGAATGCGGTGCATGAACGCCTCCCTGGCCGCCTTCATCCCACTCGAACCCCGACGCGGCAGCGAGCAAACTTTGTTGAAATACGAATCACTGCGATAAGCCACATTGCGACCGCAAGGCATGTCAGCTGTCTGCCATTCAACGTGCATAGCGACACAGATGTGTCAGAGGCGCGTCATTCCGTAGCGGCGCGCTGGCGCGGCAGCGTCAACCCGATTTGAAGTCGGCGCCCATGCAGGCTGAGCATGCTGCTTGCGGCCAGGGATCGGCGAGCACGTAAACCATACTCTGCGGGTGAACTGCTCGTCACCCGAGCTCGCATCGCAACCCGACGTCGTCTGCTCGTGCAGACGATGCGCTGTTTTGCCAGTTTATCCCATACGACGGATATCGTACATAGCGAATGGCAGGGAGCCCAGCCGCCACTACGCTCCCTTCAGGGAGACGCCCGTGCCTCCTGCTTCTCGTCCGCCCAATGGATTCCTGGCGTCGCTATCCGAAAACGACTTCGAGCGTGTCCGCCCGCATCTGAAGACCGTCGACCTGACGCAGGATCTCGTACTGGTCGAGGTCGATGAGGTGCTCAAGCGCGCGTACCTTCCTCATCGCGGCGTGATTTCGCTGATCGTGAAGCTCGCCAGGGGCGAGCACGTGCACATCGCAATGGTCGGCCGCGACTCCATCTTCGGAGCTTTTTCGGCGCTGGGCGACGCGACGGCGCTGAACGGCGCGATGGTACTTGTGCCCGGTGTCGCATCGGCACTGGATATCGAACGGCTGCGTGCGGCCGCCGACCAAAGCGCCAGCCTGCGGACCGAGCTGATGCGGCACGGACTAGCGGTCCATGCCCAGGTTCAGCAGACCGCCGGATGCAACGCTGTACATACGGTGGAGTCACGGCTGGCACGCTGCCTGCTGCAGATGCGCGACCTGTCCGGCAGCAACAAGCTGATCCTGACCCAGGAAGCGATCGCGCAAATGATCGGCGCTCGCCGCAACAGCGTCTCGCTGGTCGCCTCCACGCTGCAGCAGGCCAACTACATCCATTACAGCCGCGGACATATCGAGATCACCAATCTCGAGGGATTGGGCAAGACGTCCTGCGAATGCTACACGCAGGTCAAGGCCCAGTATGAACGTCTGGTGCGGCCGCGCCTCCTTGCCTGATTAACGCCGGCCGGATCGTCGCAGGTATAACTACGTACCCCTCCAGCATCGCCGCCAATTTCCGCTGTTCCGCCATTAACGCGGTGTTCAACGGCCGCTGCTAATCGTTGGAGAACGCCGGCTCGAAAATACTTTGCCGACGACCTTGAAACGCGCCGGACCATTTTTCGGCAGACGGGTTCGGAGAATAGAGACATGAGCTTTGATTTGTCGATGCCCATCCTGGTAGTCGACGACTACGCCACCATGATCCGCATCATTCGCAACCTGCTCAAGCAGCTTGGGTTCGAGAATGTGGATGATGCGAGCGATGGCTCGACCGCGCTGGTGAAGATGCACAGCAAAAAGTACGGCCTCGTGATCTCGGACTGGAATATGGAGCCGATGACCGGCTACGACCTGCTGCGCGAAGTCCGCGCCAATGCCGAGCTGTCGCAGACGCCTTTCATCATGATCACGGCGGAATCCAAAACCGAGAACGTGATCGCCGCCAAGAAGGCCGGCGTGAGCAATTATATTGTCAAGCCGTTCAACGCGGCCACGCTGAAGACCAAGATGGACGCGGTGTTCGGCGGGTAACCGACGGCGCAGCCGTACTTCTACGGTCACGAATTTTCATACACGAATAACGATAAGCTTCGATAGTGACGCGAGCACAGGAGAGCTCGAATGTTCACGTTCGAAACGGCCGACCAGAAGGAAGTCAGGCGTTTCCGTATTGCGCAGTTTAATGGCCGCACCGCGACTTTCAGGTCGAACGGTTCGATCGTCACCGGCATGGTGCGTTCGATCGTCGAGAACAAGGCGGCGGGTCCGACGGTATGGGTCGTCACACTGATCCCGAGTCTGCCCAAGGCCAGCGCGCATCCGGCGCCTCGCGGACGCATCTTCGCCTGACATTTCGTTGAGGGTTATTGTCGGAACGCGGCGCCTTCGCGCCCACTTCCGTCATTGGATGTGGCCCGCGTCGCGCGCGGACGGCTGCAGCGCTCAGGCCGGATGCAACGTCAGCGCCTTGCGAACGAGGTCGGCGGTGTTCCTTGCGCCCAGCTTGCGCATCGCTTCCGCGCGATGGCTCTCGAAAGTCCTCGGGCTGATGCGCATGCGCAGCGCACCCTGCTTGTTGGAGCAACCTTCGCTGATCAGGTTGAGAACCTCGCGCTCCCGCCTGGTCAGCGGTTTCTGGTCGAGGTTCGATGCCAGCATGACGTCGGGACCGCGATTCCGGGCGCGGTTGAGCGAACCGTCCGTCGCCGCGGCGCGATCTGCAGCATCGCCGGCGCTGTAGCCGTCGCTTAGCTGCTTCACCATGGCGTAGACACGTTCGGTCTGCTGCAGGGCGTTGTCGACGACCTGCTGCAGGTAGACACGATTGCCCTGGGCCGCAGCGAAATGATGGCTCTGCTGCTTGAGCTCGTTCATGTACAGCATCAGCGCCGTCATCGGGCCGTTGAGTTCGCGCGCGATGACGGCCGCAGCTTCCTCGGTGGCGCGGGTTCGCGCCGCTGAAAGCGGGATCACATCGGAACCCTCTGCGCACGGCACGCTGGCATCGGCCCAGTTGGGAGGAAGCGAATCGCTGGCGCGGTTGTCTTGCTGCGTCATGCAACGAATCCTATCGGTTCGCCCCTCCATTAAGGTTAATTTTCCCGGCCGTAGGACTACGGGTTATTTCCGCATCTGCGAGGGAAATTGCCGATTTTCGATAGGAAATGAGCCCAGAACGCCCGATTTTTGACGCCCGGAGGTTGTTTTAGCCACGGAACTCCATCTCGGAGTGGGTAGTTTCACGGAAGGCAAATTTACGTTTGCGGCGCCAATGGGCCGACATCTAGGCCAGTAGCTTCTTCCGGTTTTGCACGCGCGCGATGGACCGCCCGAGCGCCGCGGGGTCCAGCATCTCATGCTGCAGGGCCCGTTCGACGGCCTCGGCGATGCCAGCCATCTCCGCTTCCTGGTCGAGCAGATTGTTGCCGATGCAGAGCATGTCGATGCCCGCGCGCAGCGACTGCAGGCAGGCCGCACCGGTCCCAAGCGCCTTCTGCAGACCCTGCATCTGCATGTCATCCGTGATCAGCAGCGTCTCCGGCAGGCGGGCGCGGAGCCGTCCGATCGCCTCAGTTGACAGCGTCGCCGGATTGTCGCGATCCCATTGCCCGACGATGGCATGGCTGACCAGCACAGCATCGCCGAAGGTTTTTGGCGCCAGCGAATAGAACAGCGCCTCCTGCTCCGGCCGCAACGCATTCGAGATGTCCATGAAATCCTGATGCGAGTCGGCATCGGCCCCGCCAATTCCGGGATAGTGTTTGAGACACAGCCCGACACGCGCATCGCGGGCGACCTCGCTCATCAACAACGCGTTAGCCTCGACTTCGTCGATGTCGCCGGAGAAGGACCGCTTGATGCGGCCAATATTGGGATTGTCAGGGTTGTAGTCGACATCGATAACAGGCGCGAAATTATAGCGGATGCCGAGCGCGCGCAGTTCGCGGAGGCTCGCGGCGAGAACCCTCCGCTTTTCCTCCTGCGGAAGCAGATTGAATTCCTTGGCCGCCGGCAGCGGCGCGAAGCCTCTCGCATCCTTCAAGCGCCGCACCAGCCCGCCTTCCTGGTCGATGAAGACGAGCGGCGCCGATGGCAAGGCGGCGATCTCCGCGCACAACACACTGACCTGCTCAGGGGACTCGATGTTGTTGTCGTACTGCCGCGTGCGGACGGAATAGTCGAACAGGATGACGCCGCCGAGCCCAAAGCGGGCGGCGAACGCTTTCAGCCAGTCCGGAACGGTCTGGCCATGGAAGCCGAGGATGAAGAATTCACCGATTTGCATCCTCTACGGCTTCGTGCCTTCAGACGGGTTGACGACGACCCAGGCGGCTTTTCTGAAGTCGGCCAGCCGTTCGTCCTTGGCAACGGTCCTGGCTTCCTCGGTCTTCATATTCGATACCACCGAGAACAGCACGAACCCGCCCTTCTTCCGCGATACGAGGAAATACTGCGATACACGCGGCCCGCCGGAATCCTCGCAGGAGGAGAAGCCGCGGAATACCACATCGCTATCGACCAGCTCGCTCATCCGGCCGGAGGCAAACTTGCCGCCGCAATCCTTGGCATCGCCGGCAACGATCGCGGCCGTGACGTCGATCCCCTTCATCCCCGTGTGTGGCGGAATGATGCGGACGAAGCCGGCCGCCTCATCCGACCGCCAAGCGGCACCGCTCGCGGCAATCGCGGCGGGTGTTTCGCTGCGGGTCAACACATGCGGATTGCGCAGCGATGTCTTCAGGATGAAATTTGAGGCAAGCTCGACGGCCTCGATTTGCATGTCGGCGGGCCCGGCCTGCGGTCCAGCTTTCAAGCTCCCACCGGCTGGCGTTGCTGCCGTCTGCTTTGGCGCGAAGGCAACGGAGAAGTCGCCGGCGTTCGCGACTCCGTACTGCTTCACCTTGGCGACGCAATTCGCAAGCGTCGGCAGCAGCTGCGCTGTCTGATCCAGACTGAACTGGTACAGCTGGCCCTGCGCATAGGCTGTCATCGACTTTGCCTTGCGGAACTGGGCGATCAGGGAGGAATTATCGGGCATCGGCACGCGCACGAGCTTGTTGCCAAGCGCAATGCCCTGCACATTGACGGCCGGTCCGCCGTCGAATGTCAGTGCTATCGGAAACGACTGTCCTGATGACAAGGACCAGCTGTCATGGGCGAATCCCAAGCTCCAGCTCGGAGCACCGTCGATCATGACGAGGAAAATGATTCCGCTTTGATACACCGCGGTCGCGCCGCAATGGGAGAACGCGCCGGTCTGATCGTTGGTGAATGCTCCGCCCTTCCAGTTGCCGACAGCGATTGTCCCATAGGGACCGCGCGCCTCAACCGAACCGACGGCCGCAAGCAACGCGGCGACGACCACAACCCAACGCTTCATAACCAGCCTCCCAGGACGGGAGCGAGTGTATGGACGTTTGCAACCGTTGTCTAAGGCTTCGTACGTTGAAGCGATAACCGGCCCTCCTTCGCCAAGGCTTCGGAGGGCATCCTGCTTCGCGCGAACGTTACGAGCTGGTCCTGCGAAGCGCCTGAGCGCGAAGCAGTATGGCGGAGAGGGAGGGATTCTCTGCCAGAGCCCAAGAGGGCTCGAAAACCGCAGTGAAATCAGCGTTTCCAGACAACCTCGGTGGGTTGTGTGTACCGCGAGCATGTACCGGATCAGATGGCCCAGCTCAAGCGGATTCGCGCGAATGGTAAACGGTTTCCCACCGCCTTGTCGCTCTCATAGCGGTCCTGGGCGGCATCAGGAGGTTTGGCCCGTGTCCATCCATGCGCGGGGTCATGGCGGCGATCATGCCACACGCAAATACGTCGCGGAGAGGCTCGCCCGAGCTGCTGGCCATGGAATGACTCACCTCGGAGAGCTAACTAGATGCAAGAGGAGGAGGATTTTCGGCCCGATCGCAGGCAGCCGGGGACGGCACGGCCTTTTCCGCCTTGGCGCCTTCGTGGCGGCCCGGGGCAGCCTGCGATTGGGTCGAGCGCGCACCAAATATCTGGTTGTCCCGTCTTTCGGACGCAAGTGGTCGAAACTGATGCGGGCCGGGACATTCCTATCTGCAGCACTTATGCATGCCAATGCGGGCGACGGGTCGCAGTTCGGCTTGCAATCCGATGTCACGGTGGAGGCGGCCAGAAGGCCGCCTTTTCAGTATCGCAGCAAGGCTTGTAACGGCGCCTTTTCAGAAAGGGCTGAACGGCACGTCGGATCGCGGACGAAGGCGATCTGTGCCCTGCGCTCAAGCGCCTGCTGGAGCGCCGCCTCGACGAGGTCATCGACCACCTCGAGATCGGCCTCGCCGCAAACCGGACACTTGGACAGCTGTGCGTCTTCGAACAAGCTCCCGCAGTGCCGGCATTGCGTGCCAGCAGCAGCGTAGCTGTCGTCAACGACCAAGGTGAGCACTCGTCCCTCGCTCAGGCAGTCTAAGGTCTCCTGCGTTCCCGTTGAGACCGCCACTGAATTCGCCTCGCGCAACCGATCGATCAGCTCATGCTCCTCGCAGACTTTGAGCTGATCTTGTATCGCGGCGGCCGCAGCACCGATTTCGGCGGGTGACGCGTGTACGCTGGTCTCGAACGCCGCATGGCGGGAGAGAGAGTCCTTGGACAGATGATCGCGGAAGGCCGCGCTCATGTCTGGAGGCGCGCAGAGCAGGATGTGGGACGTTTCGAACTCTCGGCCGATAATTTCGGCCATCGAAGCTAAGGCCTTTGCCTCGTCCTTCATCAGTTGCGTCGCCAGCGCATCGCGGCGGTCGCGCGGAACACGATCCGTCAGCATGCCCCGAATGCGCCGCCCCTTGACGCGGTAGATTTCTTCGATGTTGCCGAGATGGCTGACGAAAAAGCGGCTCTGCTCCCGCGACAGGAGCGCAAGTAGCGCTCGGTCGCTGCGGCCCCAGGTGCGCAATAGAGGTCGCAGGTGAGGCCGGGGTCCGATCTGGATACTGTCCGGCAGCGGAATCGGCAGGGCGATCTGCCGCCAGATCCCACGTTCGCGGCAAGCGAAGAATGCAGCGCCACGACCAAGTCCGGGCAATTGCTGATCCAGCGCGGCCTGGATATCCTGGATGTCGGCCTTAACGCTGGCTCGAGCGGCCTGATCAGCCGTCTGAGAGATCCGGTGGCTAAGGGCTGACAGGGCCGACTGCCAAGCGCGCCCGACGCGCCGTTCTGGGGTCAGCTGTAGATAGAGGCTGACGATGGGCGGGCCGGCCGTGTCGAGCGCAGCGAGAGCGCGGAAATGCTCGGGGGAGAGCAAGCGATAGGGGTGCTCTTGCATCCGCGTGCGAACGTTCTGGACGATCCGGTCCCGCAACTCGGGAGTGAGTGCATGATGCGCGTCAATGGTGAGGCTTAGAGCCTTCATTTCCGGTCCTCCTCATCAATTCAGCCAAGCGGGCTTGCCCCTCTCGCCAGAACTGCGACAGACTTTCCCGCGAAATTCGCAAGCCGACGGCGATCTCAGTAAAGCTGAGACGATGGACATGCCGCATGACCAGTACCTGGCGGGCGACCGGCGAAAGGCCGGGAACGTTCTCCTCGAATACCTCGTCAGCAGGCTGCAAATGGGCCTCCGCGGCCAATACATCCTCCCAGCGCACCACCTCGTCCGGTTGGAACCACTCATAGAAGCCCTCGTCATCATCGTAGATGGGAGGCTCGGGCGCACGCGCCTCCAACGACACGGAAATGAGGCGCCGCAGCAATTGCTCCTGCCGCACGATGCGCATCAGCACGCGAAACTGCAGTCCCAATAGCCACGCGCGAAGGCTGAGGAGCTGCGGCCGGGTTCGGCGATCGCGCCAGGCTCGCAGCAGGGTCTCGCCAACGAGTTCCTCCCCGGAGAGATCGCCCTCTCGAAGGTCACCGACAGCGACGTGGTATCTGATGTCTCGCTGACCGGCCGCAAACAGCTCGTCCAGGTGCGGGGTAACCAAGTCGTGGAAGGCCTCCCGATCGCCATCAAGGCAGCGCGCCCAGGCTGGGCTGCTCTCGGAACCATGTGTCGACGGCGCTCCCGGTGCATCGGCGTTCGAGACATCACTGGGTGTCATGGTGACCTCCCGGATCAGGCCCCATCAATTGGGTTCAGTTTGAATTGCAGTATCCGGTCGAGGATGCGCGCTGGCGATCGCATACTCCGCCAAGCTCGCGAGGTGACGCTCGGATGCGGCGCGCTTTCGCAGCATCTTCTGATAAAGCCTCAAGTAATCGCCGGCCATGCGCCTTGCGGAGAAGCGCTCCTCGAAACGCGCGCGAATGGCCCTTCGGTCCAGCGCAAGCAAATTGGGGACAGCCTGTACGGCCTCCTCCACGCTTTCGACGATACGTCCGGTGATGCCGACCTCAATGATCTCGGCGACCGATCCTCCGCGGAACGCCAAGACCGGCGTGCCGCATGCCATGGCCTCGATCATGACGAGGCCAAATGGCTCCGGCCAATCGATTGGAAACAGCAGTGCCGCAGCGTTCCCAAGAAATGCCGTCTTTTCGCTCTCATTGATTTCGCCGATGAACTCTACCCCCGGGCCGTCGAGCAGCGGCGCAATGGTATCGCGGAAGTAGGCCTCATCGGCATTGTCGACCTTCGCGGCAATCTTCAACGGCAGTCCTGCTGCTCGCGCAATTTCGATCGCGCGGTCAGGCCGCTTCTCCGGTGAAATTCGTCCGAGGAAGGCGAGATAGCCGCCGGCCGGTTGGAAAGTCGGCTTATGCAGATCGAGCGGTAGCCCGTGGTAGACGGTTGCCACGAAATTGGCCCGCGGCAGCGGCGCGCGTTGGGCATTGGAGATCGAGACCAAGGGCATCTCGGGGAAATGGGCATAGAACGGCATGTGGTCGGACAAATCCTGCCGCCCATGGAGGGTCGTTACCGTCCTTCCCGCCTGCGTCCGAAACAGTGGAAAGTGCAAATAGTCGACATGGAAGTGGAGGACGTCGAACTCCCCAGCGCGCTCCCGTACTTTGTCCAGCAGCAGCATCTGGTGCGGAATCGAATCTCTGACATCCGGATCGAGCCGGAGGGCCTGGGTCGCGCAGGGGACGAGTTCGGCGGATGTGATGGAGTCCCCGCTCGCAAACAGAGTGACCTTGTGCCCTTGCCTGACCAGTTCCTCCGTCAGGTAGTGCACCACCCGCTCGGTTCCGCCATAAAGCCGGGGCGGCACGCTTTCGAATAGCGGGGCAATTTGCGCGATCTTCATTTTGTCCTCCGTGCCTCCAGCCGGGTGTATTTTTCAAGCCTGAGATCCGGCCGGCTTTGCCACATGGCCACGCCGGTGCGCGGCAGCGCTATGAACCTGAGAAGCAGCCACTCGTTCCGATGACACTGGGCCACCGCGGCGGCCTGATCGCGCGCGCCCGACGCCAGACCTGCCTGGAGAGCCGATGCTGACGCCGAGGGCGGCAAAGCACGGCGGATCGCTCGCTGGAAAGGATCCGAGAAGCGCCGTTTCGATGACATCGTCGAGGACTGCTGCCATGGTCACTCTCCCTGGGTAGGTGCGTTTGGAGGGACCGGCCGAGGCGCAGCAGGATGATAGGAGAAAATCCTTCGTCTCAGCCACTCCTGCTAAAAACATGGGTGCGGCATCGCAGTTTTCGCAAGATGCCGACAGGACTTGAAATGACTCGGTCCCCTTCTAAGTTGATGAGCGAAAGCGCGAGCCATCGCGCGGCATCGCCGGGCGCCTGAGAGAGGGCCCGGTTGGCGGGCGCCCGGCAGGTGTCCGAAGCGCCCAGAACCATGTTGCTCAATGGAGGATATGGCTATGACCACGCTTGATCTTGCTCCCCTGTGGCGATCGACCGTTGGTTTCGATCGTCTGTTCGACCTTCTCGAGAACTCCGGCCAATGGACCGGCGGGGACAACTATCCCCCCTACGACATCGAACGCGTCGGCGAGGACCATTATCAAATCTCGCTGGCTCTTGCGGGCTTCACGCCCGACGAGGTCTCGATCACGGCTGAGCAGAACACGCTGACCGTTGAGGGTCGCAAGGCCGAGAAGGGCGGCCGCCAGTATCTCTATCACGGCATCTCTTCACGCCCGTTCCGGCGAATCTTCAGTCTGGCCGAGTACGTGCAGGTGAAGGGCGCCTCATTCGAGAACGGTATGCTCAAGATCGATCTGGTGCGGGAGATCCCGGACGCGATGAAACCGCGCCAGATTGCGATCACCACAGGTGGCGACCACCAACCAGTTGAGAACAAGCAAGCGGCCTAACGCACCGCCTGCTCGCAGTTGGAGCTCGCGGCGTGGCCCCGCCGCGTCGCGGACGTTTGCAGAAACGAAAGGAGAAACTCTATGGCTATCACTGATCTGATCCCCTGGGGCCGTGGTCGTGATCTGACCACCCGTCGCTCCGAAAACTACAATCCGGTTCTCACTCTGCATCGAGAGATGAACCGGCTGTTCGATGATGTCTTCCGTGGCTTCGATGTCGCGCCATTTGGCGGCAGCTTTTTCGAGCAGTCGATGAATTGGCCGAGCATCGAGGTCAATGAGAGCGACAAGGACGTCAAGGTCACGGCAGAGTTGCCGGGCCTCGAGGAGAAGGACGTCCAGGTCGAACTCGCCAACGGCGTTCTCTTGATCAAGGGAGAGAAGAAGACCGAGACGGAAGACAAGGATCGCAAGTTCAGCGAGCGCTACTATGGCCGGTTTGAACGGCGCATCCCGGTCGAGGACGTGGATCAGGACAAGATATCTGCCGCGTTCAAGAACGGGGTGTTAACAGTCACCATGCCGAAGCTGCCGCAAGCTGAATCGAAGGTGAAGCGGATTGCGATCAATTCCAAATGAGTGCAGATCGACGGGAGCGGGCCCCGCTCCCGTCTTGCTTCGAAACAGCAAACAGGCTCGAGGGTTTGTACGCCCGCCATGGACACAAAGCGGAAAGGCAGTTTTGCAGGCGCTGCGGATGTGGTCGCACACGCGGAGACCGCAGTCCAGCACATTAAGGACCTGAAAACCGCTTGCGCGAACGGCGACAAGAGCGCGGCCCGCAGGTCATTGCGGCAAGCGATCAGCGAACTGGAGCTGGCACGCGCAATGGTGCGGACCGGTATCGACTGAACATCGAACGTAGCCGGGCTTTTTGATCGCTGCGCCCGCCTTAAGCGGAGTGTTGGCTGCTCTTTGCGCCAAGCACCGTTTCTAGTTTCGCTGAGAGCTCTCTTGATGAGAACGGCTTGCTTAGCAACATACTGCAGTTGATGCGCTTGCCGGTCTCTTCTATGAGATCTGCATAGCCGCTGCAGTACACCACAGGAAGCCCGGGCTGCTTTCGCTGAAGTTCGAGTCCTACGTCGATCCCCGAGGCGCCTGGCATCGCGAGATCGATGATCGCCAAATCGATAGTTTGATCGGAAAGGGTTGCCAGCGCAGCATCCAAACTGTCGGCCGCGATAGCTTGGTATCCAAGATCGTCCAGCATGCTCCGCGTCGTTTCGAGCACGCCGGCATCATCGTCCACAACGAGGATGTGCTCCCTTGCTCCGGCGCCTGGAGTGTCCGGTTGGCGCTCGTCGCTTCCGACCACAATGTCGGTCGATCGTGGCAAGAGGATTCGCACCACCGTTCCCCGACCAACTTCGCTTTCGATTTTGGCTGTCCCGCCGGACTGGCGGGCAAACCCGTAGACCTGCGATAATCCAAGCCCCGTTCCCTTGCCGGGCTCTTTGGTGGTGAAGAATGGATCGAAAGCCCGCGCCAGAACATCCGGAGTCATTCCGGTGCCAGTGTCTTTCACTGCAATTGAGACATACTCACCTGGCCTGAGGTCGGTCCGCAGATCTTCCGGGACACCGTGGAGAACGCTTGTTTCGATCGTAAGGAGACCACCCTCCGGCATTGCGTCTCGCGCATTGATCGCAAGATTGAGCAACATTAGCTCAAGTTGGGTCGAATCGACCAGTGCAGGCCAAAGATCTTTTTGCGTGACAACGTCAACCCGTATGGAGACGCCAAGGGTTCTGGACAGCATCTCTGCGACCGTATCCACGAGCTGGTTGACGTCGACGGGCTCCGGCGCGAGACGCTGCTTGCGGGAGAATGAAAGCAACTGTCCTACGAGCTTGGCTCCGCGCTGCGCGCCGTGCATGGCGTTGCGGACATATCGCTGAGTGCGCTCGTCCTCGACTCGCCGAGCAATCAGCTCGAGATTGCCGATGATAGCCATCAGAAGATTGTTGAAATCGTGAGCGATGCCACCGGTGAGTTGCCCCACAGCCTCCATTTTCTGGGCCTGACGCAACGCCACTTCGGTACGCTCTCGTTCCACCATCTCCTCTCTCAGGCGCTTGTTCGCTTCGGAGAGCTGCGCGGTCCGCTCTTCCACGCGCCGCTCCAGCGTGTCAGCCATCCGCTTCAACTCCACTAGGTACTTTTCGGCCTGTCGCTGGCGCCTGCGGCCTCGCACGGCCGCCAATACCGCGCTCCTGAGAGAGGTCGCAGCCAATGGACGCTCAAGGACCGTCACATGACCAAGCAGTTCAATCTGCTCCGTAAGAGCCGCGCTATTTTGGCCAGTCCTCAGTGTCAGCAACACGAAAGGAAAATCCGACCAAGGTGGCTGATTGGCGATCCAATGGGCCAATGCGCCACGATACTCGTGGACCAGCGCTTCCTCAGCAATGACCGCCGCGGCGGCATCATTCAGGTTGGCCACCAACTCTGAAAGGCTCGATTGCTGCAACGCATGGATGCCAACGTCACGCAGCGCCGAGCAGACGACGCGGGCATCACGACCGAACGGCGCCAACACCAGCACCGGCCCATCCGGGCCTGCATCATTATTGTCCATTGCTCCTCGTCGCAAGGAGCGCGCCGTGCTGGCCTGTATAGACGGGAGAACCGGATAAGACGCCTTGGAACTCCGCCAAAGGAGGACCGACACGGATTCCGCGGCTATCGAGCCGGTACTCTCGGATTTCGTCCTCGTGGCGCCCGGTGCGCTTCTTTAGCACCGAGATCGCCCGCCGGATTCTTCCGGCGGCCTCGAAGAAGCGCAACAGCAGGACCGTATCGCTCAGGTAGGTGAGATCGACGCTTGACTGCATCGAACCGACGAGTCCGTGCTGCGCAAGAGTCAAGATCGTCACGACTCCGCGGTGATTGAGATAGGTCAGCATTTCGTGCATCAGCAGCAGCATGAACTGCTCGGCGGGCATCGCGTTCTGATAGCCGCTCAAGCTGTCCAGGACGACAACTCGTACATTGTCGGTCTCGACGTGCCGGCGCACCATTCCGGTTAGCTCCCCGGGAGAAAGCTCTGCGGGGTCGACCTGCTCTAGCAGGAGCTGTCCTGATGCGATCGCCCGATCCAAATGCCAGCCCATTCCGGCCGAGCGCTTCATCAGGATCGCCTTGGTCTCGTCAAAGGTCACGAAGAGAGCGCGTTCTCCCTGGCCAAGCGCCGCGATGACGAATTGCATGGCAATGGACGATTTGCCTGAACCGGACGGGCCGATCAGCAGAGTACTGGTGCCGCGGTCGAGCCCGCTTCCCAGCAGCTGATCGAGCTCGCCGATGCCACTCAGGAGCGGCTCCGCCGCCGGCGCGCCATCCACGTGCTCGGACGCAATCAGGCGTGGAAACAGGACCAGTCCGCCCTTGCGAATGACGAAATCATGGAAGCCGCCCCGGAAGCTGCGCCCACGCATCTTGAAAATGCGGAGCCTGCGGCGCTCAGCACCATATTGCAGCGCGTTATGTTCGAGCCGGACCACGCCGTGAGCGAGGCTGTGCAGATTGAGATCATCGGCGTCGTCAGTCAGATCGTCCAGAAGAAGCGCGGTGCATCCCTCCTGGGCAAAGAAATGCTTCAAGGCAATGACCTGCCTGCGATACCGCAGCGGATTTTGCGCCAGAAGCCGGATTTCGGAGAGACTGTCAAAAACCACGCGGGAAGGAGCCACCCGCTTAACCTCATCGAAGGTCATCTTCGTGGTTTCCCCGAGCTCAAGGTCGGACGCGTAAACCACTGTCTGCTGCTGCTTGGGGTCGAGGCTGAGCTCTGCGGGGATGAGCTCAAAGATCTCGATGCCCTCCAGATTCCAGCCGTGGGTTTCAGCCACTTGCCGTAGTTCGTCCTTGCTCTCGGAGAGCGTGATGTAGAGACAGCGCTCCCCCCTCGAGGCTCCCTCTAGAAGGAATTGGAGGGCCAGCGTGGTCTTACCGGTTCCCGGCTGGCCTTCGATCAGATGCACGCGATGCGAAGCGTATCCACCATCCAGGATGCCGTCAAAGCCGGCAATTCCCGTCGAGATCGCATGCGTCTTGGCGCTGTTTTCAGGGATGTTCATTTGTCTTCCGATCGTCCCGAGCGCGCGCGCCGACGAGCAGGCTTCGTTCGCCCGGCCGGCATGGCTGGATGTGATTGTCGTGATTTTCGCGAAGACAAAGGCCCAGGCCCTTGAGCAGGCACCTTGGCGCGGACATCTCCCGGCGTCTATTTCGTACGAATTTCTGCTGCCGAGTCAAGCTGCTGCACCGGCACGGGCCGAAACCGCGATCTCGTATCGGAGTTAGCCAATGCCTGCCTCAAGATCTCGGAAAAGGACAGGCGCTTGGCTGACAGAGAGGAAGTAAACGACCGTGGCGTGGAACCAGTTTGTCGGCACTACTATCCTCCTCTACGCCCTGACGAACCCGGTCGGAGCCATCCCCGTGTTCCTGGCCATGACCGGGCGTGCTGGCGCAGTAAAGACCCACCGGATTATCATTTTGGCCTGCGGCGCAGTCGCCGTTTTCTTCGTTGGATCTGCGATGTTCGGCAAGGAGATTCTGGCTTTCTTCAATGTGGTGCTCAATGATTTCCGGATCGCAGGCGGGCTGCTCGTGCTCGTGATCGCGTTCGAGATGTTCCAGGCGCAACATGGAAAGTTCATTCCTCGCGCCGATGAAGCGAGTTACAGCGAGGTCGACGTACATGGACTCGCCATCACGCCGTTTGCATTCCCCTTGCTCGTGGGACCGGCCGAGTTGAGCATCATGGTCACTCTTTCGAATGACAATCCGGGATGGCTTGGCAAGGCATTCTTGGCGTCGGCGGCTGTCCTCGCGACCGCGCTGATCGGCCTGACGTTGTGGATGGCTGCTGCGATTGAGCGGTTCCTGGGACGAACCGGCATCAACGTCATGACGCGCGTGATGGCGTTGATCATTGCGGCGATCACAGTAAATTTTATCATGACCGGGATCAAGAGCGAGCTACCAGGCCTGGTAAACCGAGCCGCTTAAAGGAGTAAGCTAGGCCGTCGAGTTGGACTGAGTCCGCCTGGACCGCTCCTCCGCGGCCCGCCGTGCCGCGACCGCCATCCAGTCGCGCAGCAATCCTCTGTCCTCTCTTGAAAAGGCTGCCCGGCGTTTGAGATCGTCAAGAGTCTCTCCGGGATGGCATCGCTCAAAATCCTGGCGGATCAGCGATTCAAGGTATGCCGCGTCCTCTTGATCGGCACCGCCCAGGTCGGAATAGGAACGCGTCGACATAGATGCCGCAATGCTCAGAGCCGATCCGGGCTATCAACTGCGTCCAGCTCGGCATCCACCCTTTCGAGAAGACGGTCGATCTCCTCGCGTTCCCTTGGCCCGGGATTCTCTTCCAGGCGGCTGATCAGGTGCTGCTTGCGCGTGAGGAGCATTGCTATGCTCGTCATCGCAGGCGCGAGTTCGGCATGCTGGTACATTGGTCTGAACCCCGATGTTGCTCTATCGCGGCAACAAGCAACGCGATCGTCGGACGCTCGGTCTGCGTCCGCGCCGAAGTGGGCTCTTGATACGCACTAAACTCTCGACCACAACGGCAGTTCCTCGGGCTACAGCTGCACGTGGACAAGACGTCCGGTGCGGCCTCGTAGACTGGCGCCCCAAGAGCGTCGCTCTGGAACAACGATGGTTCAGGGCAGTTTTCAGCCCGACGCGAGTTCGGCTGATAAGGCAGCCCGGCCGGCCTCGGCTCAGTGCCAAACGTCAGCTATTGCGATGCCAACCCTTCCTATGACTGCGGCCGGCCACGCCGCTCTTCAGGCCGAACTAAACGACCGCGTCAGGATCAAGCGGCCGCAGCTTGCCGAGCGCATTCAGCAAGCGATCGCCGACGATCCCAATCTCGTTGAGAACTCGGAATACCAGGCGGCGCTGACCAGCAAGGCCATAACGAGGCCCGGATAGCCGACTTGGAAGCGAAACTCGCGCGTGCAGAAGTCATCGATGTATCCAGGCTGTCTGGCCAAACCATCAAGGTTGGCGCGACGGTCACGCTGAGCGATCAGGATACGGGCGTGAAGCGAACTTGCCAGATTGTTGGCGAACCGGAAGCCGACCCTGCTAGAGGCAAGATTTCGGTGAACTCACCGATCGCCCGAGCCTTGATTGGCAAGTCGAAGGGTGCGCTCGTGACTGTAGAGGCGCCAGGAGGAGATAAGAGCTACAGAATTGAGGACGTCAGGTGGTTGCCATAGAAGGCCATAGGACCTTCTCTTTTAGCCAATTGTCGCCGGTTGGGGAGATAGTGCTCTTGGGAATGAATGTGCTGCTCCGCCTGAGCGCATCTCGCTCAGCCGCTTTGTACTACCGTTGGGTACGAACCTCGCGGTCCTCCACCTAGCGCAAGCCAGTGGATGCACTACTCGCCTCCGCTGGCGGGGCGACTCTGACGACCACTGAGCTGGCGGCTTCGCCGCGCACGAGCGTAAGTTTGACGTCTTGGCCGACACGCGCGAGACCGATCTTGTTACGAAGTTGGGAGGCCGTGCGGATCGGACGGTCATCCGCCTTGATAACGATATCACCCTTGCGCAAACCCGCCTTCTCAGCGGGCGAATCCGGCGAGACCTCTGCGATGACCGCACCTTCGTTACGACCTTGATTGGTCGATGGCTGGACGTCGCGCAGTGAGACTCCGATGCGGCCGCGCTCGACGCGACCCTTGTCTACAATCTGGTCCATGACCAGCCGCGCCATGTTTGCAGGAATTGCAAAGCCGATCCCCACATTACCTCCACCCGGCGAAATGATAGCCGAGTTGATCCCGACCAACTCACCGTGAAGGTTGACCAATGCGCCGCCGGAATTTCCCGGATTGATCGCAGCATCGGTCTGGATGAAGTCCTCATAACCTTCTTTGCTCAATCCTGTGCGACCCAGCGCACTCACGAGGCCAGACGTGACGGTTTGGCCAAGACCAAAGGGATTGCCTATCGCAAGTACGAAGTCTCCCACTTCAAGCGCATCACTGTCGCCGAAGCGAAGCCCCTGAAGCCCGACAGGGTTCTGGATCTGCAGTACAGCAACGTCGGTAGGGGGATCGCGTCCGATTACTTTTGCAGAAAGCTGGCGACCGTCCTTGGTCGTAATCTGGACCACAGAGGCACCCTCGACAACATGGTTGTTGGTCAGAACGTACCCGCGAGTGGCATCGACGATGACTCCCGAACCCGTGGAATTGACCTCTTTCTCGACCTGCTTGGGAATGTCGAAGAATTCGCGGAAGAAGGGATCACGATAAAGCGGATTGTCTTCGCGCACACGACCATGCACGGAAATGTTGACTACGGCGGGCGTCACTTGTCGAACCAGCGGCGCCAATGTTGGCACAGTACCGCCTGTCTTCAGGTCCGGCACTTGAGCTGAGGCTGGTGGAGACGCGAAGAACGCGGCAACTAAAACCCATGCCAATATTGTTCGCTGACCAAGCATCTCGATCACTCCTGCATGCGCGTGGAGTCATCAAGCAGAGGCAGAAGCTCTCGTTGCCATGCCACGATCGGAACTGCCCATGCCGCTGCGGCGTGGCCAAGCAGAACGATGCCCAGAACGGCTTCTGTAACCATCACAGGCTCCTCTGCTGTGCGGCGGCCGCCCAAGGCCGCCGCAACCGCATGGGGACGCCGCCGCCACGGGGCGGATCGTCATCGTCGCCGCCATCGAGCTGACGCAACGCTCCAAGTATGTCGCTCAACCGTACCGAATGGCCGATGCCAGGGATCTCCCGCAAATCGGGACGGGATTCCACGGCGTACATGTCGGACGCCCATGAAGACAGGATGATTCGCTTCTCGGGGGTCGAGAGCTCCTTGTCATTCAGGACTTCCGCCGGCGAACTGTAGTGAGCGGCGGGATGGAAGAATGGATGCATGCCACCGCCATCAATGTTAACGTTGGTCATGGGTGCCTCCCTATAAGTCCACTAAAGGGATGGTGCTTACGTCATGAGCGGCGGCGCGATGTGCGTCGCCACCCGGGGTTCCGTATTAGTGAGCAATGATGCTCGCCGCGAGATCGCTCCGAGGGAGCGCGACCTAGCTCGAGGTCACAACTCAGCATCCATGTCGAGCCAGTCTATGCTGCCTTCTTCTGCTCAATTTGAGACGAAGAGGCCTCTCCACTTCCGATCTGGATCTTCCGCGGTTTCATCGCTTCCGGAATTTCTCGAACGAGATCCACGATCAAAAGACCATCCTGGAAGGATGCCTGCTTCACCTGAACATAATCGGCGAGGCTGAAGACTCTCCGGAACGGTCGCGCCGGGATACCGTGGTACAGATACTCGCGCGCGGCACCATCAGACTTCTTGCCCTCGATCGTGAGAGCATTCTGCTCGGCCGTCACTGAGATATCGTTGGCGCCGAAGCCGGCCACGGCCAGCGTGATTCGATAATGATCCTCACCGGACCGCTCGATGTTGTACGGAGGATAGTTGTCCTCTGTCGGCTGGCGCGACATGCCCTCGACAAGGTCAGCCAGATGATCGAAGCCGACGGTGGTGCGCCAGAGTGGCGTAAAATCAAGTGTCCTCATAGCCAAGTCCTCCTAAGAGCAATATGGATACGAAGCTAGGCAGGACGGGAGTTTCGGTTGGGTCGAATACCTCCGGTCCAGCGTCTTGTGCCGAGCCCGGCCTGGCGCTCGACACACCGCAGTCGCGGTCGAGAAACGAACTAGAACTGACATGCGCGAGTTCAAGAGGCCATGCGCACTTTTTCCGCGGAAGCTCGCTCAGTGACTACGCGGCGAAGCGTTCCGGGAGAGCACCCTTTCGCAGATCATCTATCACGCGCTGCTCTCGCTCAATTCGGGATTGATAGAGCTGGCGTTCTTCCTCACTCTTGGCGGTCGAAAGGAGGCGCTCGTAGTGAACGATCACCTTCTGACTGCCCCGGATGAGAAAGTCGCGAACGTCAGGCCGGAATGTTGCGCGGAAGGCCAGGTCGGAACTTCCGCGTACGGAATGCCTTGCCGAATTCGGTCCGGACATGATCGCCGCTCGCGCTTCGCACTGAAATGGGAGCGGCCTGGCGGACCGCTCCCTGAGGTTCAGCTTGTTGCAGCCGGTCCGATAGGGCGGGGCGTCGGCTGCGGAAAGATGCTGGTCGGCGCAGAGGTCGGCGGCAGCAAGATGTCGATCTTCATCTTTGCTGGCTCCGGCCATTTCATCCAGGGCATCGTATCGAGATATGGGATTGGCGGCAGTTGCAGGCCCGTGAAAGCACTCTGCGTCGTCTCGGCTCCGCGCGGGCTCTCCATACCGTAGACGCCGAAGGCGGTCATGGAAATTGCGCCGCCCATTAGCAGAGCGAGCAGCCGTTGCCGCAGATTTCGGTTAGTCTCCGTCCGGGCGGAGAACGTATGGTGATGGCTCAACATCTATACTCCTCCAATCGTTCGAAAACAGATCCAGGCGATGGTGAGAAAGCTCAGGGAGAACATGAACCAATGCATCGCGTCCTGTTTCATCCTGAGCCGACGACGGTCAGACCTGTTCATGCGAGACTCCGTCTTTGATTCTCTCCTCTCATCGGCAGAGCCCGGCCGTCCTCGGCCGGGCTCTATCGTTCAGAAGTCCATGGCGGGAGCTGCCGGAGCAGGTTCAGCCTTCTTCGGCTTCTGGGCCACGAGCGCCTCGGTGGTGATCAGCAGCGAAGCCACCGACGCGGCGTCCTGCAAAGCGGTGCGGACGACCTTGGCGGGATCGATCACACCGACTTTCACCAAATCCTCGTACTCGCCAGTCGCCGCGTTGAAGCCCCAGTTGTAGCTCTGGTGCTCCAGAAGCTTGCCGACAATCAGCGACCCATCCTCGCCGGCGTTCTCCACGATCTGGCGAGCCGGCATCTGAATGGCTCGCCGGACGATGTCGATGCCGGCCTTTTGGTCCGGGTTCGCTGTCTTGATGCCCTGAAGCGCTTTGAGGGAGCGCAGAAGAGCGACCCCGCCTCCGGGGAGAATGCCCTCTTCGACCGCTGCGCGCGTTGCGTGCACCGCATCATCGACGCGATCCTTGCGTTCCTTGACTTCGACCTCCGTCGCGCCGCCCACCCGGATCACCGCAACGCCTCCGGCAAGCTTCGCCAGCCGCTCCTGCAGTTTTTCGCGATCATAGTCGGAGGTGGTTTCCTCGATCTGCAGTCTGATTTGCTGGGCGCGAGCCTCGATATCCTTCTTGGCGCCCGCGCCACCGACAATGGTGGTGTTGTCCTTGTCGATGACCACCTTCTTGGCGCGGCCAAGCATCTTCACCGTGACCTTTTCCAGCTTGATGCCGAGGTCTTCGCTGATGACATTGCCGCCGGTCAGGATCGCGATATCCTCCAGCATTGCCTTGCGGCGGTCGCCAAAACCGGGCGCCTTCACCGCCGCGACCTTCAGTCCGCCGCGCAGTCTGTTGACGACCAATGTCGCAAGCGCTTCGCCTTCGATGTCTTCCGCGATGATCAGGAGCGGCTTACCGGACTGAACCACCTGCTCCAACAGCGGCAGCATGGTCTGCAAGCCCGACAGCTTCTTCTCGTGAATCAGAACGTAGGGTTCCTCGAGCTCGACGCGCATCTTCTCGGGGTTCGTGACGAAATATGGCGAGATGTAGCCGCGATCGAACTGCATACCCTCAACCACTTCGAGTTCGGTGTGCAGGCTCTTGGCCTCCTCGACCGTAATCACGCCCTCATTGCCGACCTTGTTCATGGCGTCGGCCAGGAAGCGACCGATCTCGGTGTCGCCATTGGCCGAGATTGTACCCACCTGCGCGATTTCGTCATTCGAGGTGATTTTCTTGGCGTGTGACTTCAGGTCGGACACGATGGCGTCGACGGCCAAGTCGATGCCGCGCTTCAGGTCCATCGGGTTCATGCCGGCGGCGACGGACTTGCTGCCTTCCTTGAAGATGGCCTGCGCGAGGACGGTGGCCGTTGTGGTGCCGTCACCGGCGGCATCGCTCGTCTTTGAGGCGACCTCGCGCACCATGTGCGCGCCCATGTTCTCGAACCCTCCTTCCCTCTATGACTGTCAGCGCGCTACGCTGCCTTCTTGGCGGTGTCTGCTTTGTCGATGACACCCAGAAGGTCGCTTTCCTTCATGATCAGGAATTCCTCGCCGGCGAGCTTGACCTCGGTGCCAGACCACTTTCCGAACAGGACAAGGTCGCCTGGCTTGACGTCGAGTTGAACGAGTTGGCCCCTTTCGTTGCGTGCGCCGGGCCCGGTGGCGACAACCTCGCCCTGCTGCGGCTTCTCCTTCGCGGTGTCCGGAATGATGATGCCGCCGGCGGTCTTCTCTTCGGCGTCGAGACGTCGCACGAGCACGCGATCGTGCAAGGGACGGAAATGCATGCACATCCTCCTTAGGCAGGTTCAGCGATGTCCAAAAACCGGGTCCATAGGGCCCCCGGGCGAAAATCCACCTAGGAGCCAAGGCTCTACTTTCAAGAGGAAGTGACCAAATTTTCTGCCCCAACTCTGCTCACCGATAGCGCCCGCGGCGCGAAGCCTCATCAGCGTCGGAATAGCTCGCTGCACAGTTGAAAAGTTAGATCATCAAACCGAGATGTTGCTCGGCCGCGGAGCAACGCAGCACATTGGAGCATCGTTGAAGGAGGGTGATCAGGGATGCGGACCTTGATGGTATTCGCTGCTTTACTCGGCATGATGGCTTCTCTGCACGCGAAAGAAGCGGATTTGTCGCGAGCTGTGCAAAGCACTGAAGCCGCCGGAAAGCAGTTTGTCGGCAACCAAGGCTCACAGCCGCGGGCTAAGCCTGCAAGAACAAGATCAGATGGCCGGAAGGAGCGCGAGTTTTCGGCTGAAGTAATCGTACCTGATATCTGCACCGGCTGCTGATCCATGCGATCAGCAGCCGGTGCAGCCCTTTTCGCGGTCCGCTTTATTGTGCGTTCGCTGAAGCCGCCCGAAGATCGGGCAGGCGTGCGCACATCATCGTCTTTATGCGCTTCAAGGCACGCTGCTCGATCTGGCGAACTCGCTCACGAGAGATCCCAAACGTTATAGCAAGATCGTCCAGTGTTCTTTGTTCCTCTGCCATATAGCGAGCTTCGACGATGGTGCGTTCTCGCGCTGAAAGCGCGCTCAAGGCTTCGGACAGTGCGGCCTTCCGCCGTTCACGCTCTCCGGTCTCCACCAGCAGGGTTTCAGGATCAGGAGAGGAGTCGGCGAGTCTGTCCTGCCATTGTTCACCTTCTTCGTCGCTAAGCTGAACGTTCAGCGTCATGTCGCCGCGGATCCGCCCGTTCATCTCGACGACATCGGCTTCCTTGACCTGAAGTTGCTCAGAGATCTGTTTGACCTGTTCAGCCGAAAGCTCCCCTTCGTCCGGCGCACCCAGGCGCGCCTTCAACTTTCGAAGATTGAAGAACAGCTTTTTTTGTGCGGCCGTCGTGCCGAGCTTCACAAGTGACCAGGACCGCAGGACGAATTCCTGTACGGACGCTTTGATCCACCACGTGGCGTAAGTGGCGAGGCGGAATCCCTTTTCAGGATCAAACCGCTTGACGGCCAGCATCAATCCGACATTGGCTTCCGAGATCAGGTCGGCAATCGGCAAACCGTAGCGCCGATATTTCAGCGCGATCTTGGCGGCGAGCCGTAGATGGCTCGTTACCAAGCGGTAGGCAGCTTCGCGATCGCCACAATGTCGAAGACGTCTCGCGTACATTGCTTCTTCGGACGCCTCGAGCATCGGGAAGCTACGGATCTGTTGCAGATACCGGGATAACCCGGCTTCCGAATGGATGGCCGGGAGGGCTGAGGCAATTGACATGACTTGCCCTCCTTCAAACGCCAGAGCCGTTCTGAAGTTGGAACGGGCTGCCCGAGAGACGATGCGACCGCGCGAGCCCACCAAGGTGAGTCAGACTGGTGGACGGCAAAGTGAAGAGACGGGTGGCTTTCATATCCAAATCCTCCATAGAGCAAAATGGTACGAACCGCCGCGTTGCTTGGCTTAGCTGGGCCCAGAAGGCGCCCAGCGACACTCAGGCCGGCGGCGCCGAAAGAACCGCGAAACCAAGGGGTTGTTCCTCCCTTTCGCGCCTATTAGTCGAAAAAACCGCTTTCACTCGGAAGGCGGTACTGCCCCGCTGGCACGACGCGCGCCCGACGTGCGAGGCCGCCAGGTATGACCTCCTCGATCGAGGTGAAGGGTCAATTCCGCTTGCCCCCCGGTCCCTCGAACGGGGCGCGGCGCTGCATACCCGGGATCAGGTAATCGCCGCCATTTATCGCCGATACGGAATGGGCGGGGTGGTGGCCAGCGCCCGCATGTACTCCCCGGAGACCCTCCGCAACGGGTTCGAAGCCTCTTATCGATTTGGGGGCTCGCGGCGGCGCATAAGGCCTTGAAACTGGCCGAGCCCGTTCTAATTCCGAGAGTGCAGCGCGCGCGATGCGCTGCTCGGGGTGCTTCTGAGGACCCGGTGATCGGGCGCCGGATGCGGGTGTCCGTGCGCTCGTAACCATGTTGCTCGAAAGGAGGATGTGGCTATGACCACCTTTGACTTCAGCCCGCTCTGGCGATCGACTGTTGGTTTCGACCGCGTGCTCGATCTACTCGAAGATTCCGCCCAATGGACGGGCGACAACTACCCGCCCTACAACATTGAGCGGAGCGATGAGGACCACTATCATATCTCGCTCGCTCTGGCCGGCTTCTCGCCTGATGAGGTGACCATCACGGCTGAGCAGAACGTACTGACGATCGAAGGCCGTAAGGCGGACAAGGGTACCCATCAGTTCCTGTATCAGGGAATCTCGTCTCGCCCGTTCCGTCGCCAGTTCAACCTAGCCGAATATGTGCAGGTGAAGGACGCTTCCTTCGTGGACGGCATGCTCAAGATCGAGCTGGTGCGCGAGGTTCCCGAAGCAATGAAGCCGCGCCAGATTCCGATCCAGGCCGGCAACGACAATCAGAAGCTCGAGCAGAAGCAGACGGCCTAAGTCTTGGCCGAATTGCGCCCGTCGCGCGGCCTGCGCCGCGCACGGGACGTCTTGTCCGCATGTAGTCAACAGTCGCTTCGTATCTCCGCCCGGAGGACTCCGGGTGGGCTGGATTGAGACTCGGGCGGAGAGCCGTGGAGAAAGAGATGGAAAGAGCAATTCCTATCGATCTTCAGCAGATTGAACGCAAACTGCTTGCGGCGTTCGAGCGTTACGGCAGCGACGGCAGGGCTATCACGTTGCAGAGCCTGGCGACCAGCGTCGGTACACATGGAAACGCGAAGGAGTTCAGGCTCGCGCTGAAGGATCTGGTCGGTCGTGGACTGGTGAGGCGGGCGGGCGAAGACCCGATTCCGGGCTCTGCGATCGCCTTTCGGCTTGTCGCGCCGGTGATGCGCGGAGGCGTCGGCAAGACCGAGGACCAATCCAATTTAAGCCGGGCGCGTTCAGTTTCTGTGGAGCAGAGCAAGCCACCGCGGCGACACCGATCCAGCATGCCTGCCTGCTAGGCCAGGCTTGGTGTGGCGAGCTCGTCAGTGCAGACGCACTCAGACGTTCTCTGCTCGCCCGAGGGACATGACAGGGATGGATGACTATAGCGATCTCGCCACGACAAGCCTTACACTCCTGTGTGCCGGCATCATGCTGGTTGCGGGCCAGCTCTATATCGAGAACCGCTCCACTCATCCGGGCCAGCAGTCGCGACAGGACGGGCAGCCGGCCCTCGTCTCTAGCGCGCCATCATCTACTGCTTCGCGGGTTGAGCCGCGCCGAGCTCAGAAGCGGCGGGCGAGCTAAAGCGCGCGAGCGGAGTAATATTCTGCTCAACAACCCGCAGACTCTCGTTCGGTCCCTTCCGGCAGCGCGTCAACAGCGCACCCTTGGTCACCTCGCCGAGTTCGCCCTGTTTCAAGCACCGAATTTGATTCCGGGAAGCGCCGTATCTCGGGCATGAAGAAGGCCCGGCGGAAACCGGGCCTTCTTTTCATCACCAGGTGTACCAGTAGGGATCAACCGGCGGATAGTAGCGGACTACCCGATATGGGCGGCCGTAATAGTAGGGCGGACCATAGATCGGTCCATAATAGATCGGGGGTGCGGCAGCGGCCGCTAGGGTTCCCGCGAACACTCCGAGAGCAAGCCCGGGACCGATGCCCGGGCCGC
>JABUBP010000011.1_pt1 | contig 33178 bp, 61 predicted proteins | sample 7240331 | NCBI WGS metagenome assembly JABUBP01 (sample SAMN07256347, study PRJNA390944) | subsurface metagenome | isolation source: Methane hydrate marine sediment | place: Pacific Ocean: Eastern North Pacific, ODP site 1244 | collected 2002 | reverse complement strand
AGTCAACAGGACCTTGATGGTTTGGAGTTCCATTGGGGTAACGGTCAAGCAGTGGTGGAGATGGTGAAAAAGATTGCTTTTAGAGAAGGTTTCGGGAATATTTTGGCTGAAGGTGTTAAGAGGGCTGCAGAGCATGTGGGTGGCGATACCTATAAATGGGCTATTGAAGCTAAAGGTTTGGAACAATCCCGCGTGGATACCAGATCTGCCAAAGCTTATGCACTGGCTTTTGCAGTTAATCCTCGGGGGCCGGACCACCTTCATACAGAAACTATCGCCGAATTTGGAATGAGCCCCGAAGCTCGAGCGTTAATTAAGAAAATTACGGGCGATGAAAAGTACGCCTCTCCTTGTCTTACCGAGAAGAGAGCAGAGATAGTACGCTGGCATGAGGACTGCTTTGCAGTTACTGACTGTTTGGGCTTTTGTTGTATTACCTCTACTGCCTTATATGGAGTTACACCACAGCTTATGGCCAAATTATTTTCAACAGCTACAGGTTATGATATTTCCGAAAAAGCTATTATGAATGCCGGGCGACGGATTGTTACCTTGGAAAAATGCTTTAACGTGCGGCTAGGTGCTTCCAGAAAGGATGATAGGCTGCCGTGGCGGCTGATGAACGAACCCACCCCGGATAGACCTAACGCAATCAATTCCCAGGAAGAACTTGATGGTATGCTGGATGAATATTACTCCTTGCACGGCTGGGATAAGAACACTAGCTGGCCAACCAAAGCTACCCTCATCCAGTTGCAGCTAAGCAACGTAGCTGAAGAGCTAGAAAATAAATTAGAAGGAGGTAAATAAATATGTCTACAGTATTAGAGACTACTCAGGACGTTGAGGATTTTGTGCGTGGGTGTGCATTACTTGGAACCGGAGGGGGCGGTGACCCCAAGAAGGGATATAGTTTTTTATCCAAAACTTTAGAGCAAAAGGGGAAAATTTCCTGGATAGGTCCTGACAAAATACAGGATGACGAATGGACCGTTAGCTTGTTTTATATGGGTTCTATTGCCCCGAAAGATCTCAATCTGGCCAACCGTCTAAAGGAACACGGCTTGCAGGTACGAGTGGAAAACGAATTGGTAAAAGCTATGCGGGAGTTAGAATCTCACAGCGGAATTTCTCCTCAATATGTAGTTCCCGGGGAAATAGGTGGAGTAAATACCCCAGCTCCCATTGCTGCTGCTTACGAGCTGGGACTAAAAGTAGTTGACGGTGACTTTGGTGGCGGTCGTGCAATACCTGAGATGACTCAGTCTTTGGTGTCTGTGCTTGGACATGAGACATGCCCTCTTGTTTTCTGTGATTACGCAGGCAGCGTAACGATAGTAAAGGAAGCACCATCTTGTAAAATGGCAGAGCGCATAGGCAAATTTTTAAGTGCTGCTTCCTTCGGATTAGTGGGCTCTGCTGGGATTATGTTAAAAGGAAAAGACGCAAAACAAACCGTAAAACCGGGAACTTTAACACGGGCTCTGGAGGTGGGTAGAGTTATCCGAAAAGCACGTGAAACGGGTGAAGATCCAGTTGCTGCTACAGCACAAGGTTTAAACGGATGGATCCTTTTCAAAGGCGAGGTTACCAATAAGGAGTGGGAAGATCGGGATGGATATATGTATGGACACTATCAGGTTATGGGCCTAGACGAGTTTTCTGGCCATCAATTTAAGGTGTGGTTTAAAAATGAAAACCACATGACGTGGCTAGACGATACACCCTATGTCATGAGTCCTGATATAATAGCTGCGGTACATTTGTCAGATGCTGAACCCATAACTAACACAGATATTGCAAAAGGTGACCGCATTGCTGTAATAGGTACCAGCATCTGTCCTGAATACAGGTCCGAGAAGGGTTTGGCAGTACTTGGTCCGCGACACTTCGGATTTGATTTGGAATATACTCCTATTGAAAACCTAATTAAAAAGTTATAGCATTTGGGCCTTTTCTTAAAAGGTGAAGAGGGATTTCTTAAAGTATACTAATATTGCCTAAATGGAAAGGGAAAGGAGAATTAAACTGATAAACCAAGGTGTAATAAATATGCTTAAAGTGAATTTGGGCGTCAGAAGTAGCGAGAGGCTACTGGTACTTACTGATGTGCCAATCATTGAGGAGTGGGTAAAAAAAGGAAGCAAGGAACTTGCTGAAATAGTGGAAAGAGCTCTCCTGGCAAAGATGGTGAGTGAGATAGCAGGTGAGAAATTCTCAAAAGTGCAATTTTACGCCTATCCATCTGTAGGAAGACATGGCACAGAGCCCGGAAGAGAAGTTGAGCAAAAAATGAAGGAGGCTGATGTAGCAGTTGCTATAACGAGTTATTCACTCTCTCATACAGAAGCCCGGGGAAATGCCACCAAATCAGGAACCCGCATCGCGAGTATGCCTATGTTTATTCCTGAGATGTTCTGCTCGGGAGGCCCGATGGCGGTAGATTACCTAAAGATACGTGACGAATGCCAGAAGATAGCAACATTGGTTGACCAAGTAAGTGAGGTTACTCTAACATCCCCAGGTGGCACAAGTCTAAAATTCAGCCTAGAAGGGAGAAAAGGGCTGATTGATGATGGCATATTTACAGAAAAAGGTGCATATGGAAATCTGCCCTCCGGCGAGGTTTGTACTGCTCCCCTAGAGGGAACGGCAAATGGAAGTTTGGTTGTTGAAAAAGGATGGCACGCAGGTCTGACAGTAGAAGATATGATTTTTGTTTTCAAAGACGGACAGGTAACGCAGGTTGCCGGTGGAGGAAAGATAGGTGACGGATTCAGAGAAATGCTTGCTTGCGGGAAAAATGAGGAACCCTATCTCTCTCGTAGAAATTGTGCCGAACTAGGCATTGGCATGAATCCAAATGCCAGGCGCCCTGACAATCTACTTGAAGCAGAGAAAATAAGAGAAACAGTCCATATCGCGATAGGGGACAGTTGTCACATAGGCGGGAAGATAACAGCAGATCTCCATCAAGACTTTGTGATTCCAAAGCCAACACTAAAATTTGATGGTAAAGTGGTGATAGAGAAGGGAGAAATCCTAATTTAATTTATTTAAATCCAAGTTCAGTCTCATGCCTTTGGTAAAATGCCTCGTATAAGCCCAAGGAATAGAAGAATATACCATGAGAAAAAGCAAACTTACAGACTATATTGATTGGTTGTACAAATCGCAGTGGGGCATAATTATATTATCATTGTTTTTTTCTCTAGTAGTTGTATTGGGGATGTCCTTACTGTTTGGAGTTTACCCACAGGAGATAATGCTTGCTTTGTTTGAAGGAGCATTTAAAGGTGGTGCATTAGAATCGACCATTGAGCAAATAGCACCCTTTATTCTGGCAAGCCTCGCGATATTTTTGCCTATGATAGCCGGTTTCTGGAACATAGGAGGAGAGGGACAGATATGGGTCGGGGCTTTAGCTGCTGTATTTGTGACTCTCAACTGTCAAGGACCTCCGGTTTTGGTAATTCCCTTGGCTTTGCTAGTAGCTACGCTAGCGGGAATAGTTGCTGTTATAATTCCTCTCATTCTTAAGCTAAAACTAGGAGGTTCCACTGAAGTAACTGCAACAATTATGGCAAATTTCATTTGTATTTACTTTGTTCAAGCTATGTTTACTAGTGTGATGAGAGATCCCGAGGCTTTCTATGGTACTACATACCCTGTACCAGAAATGTTTAGATTGCCTGTAATATCCCTTTTAGGGATTAACTTCCACATAGGTGTATTGTTTGCGATAATAGTTACTATTGGTGTATACCTGTTAATAAAACATACAGTGTACGGGATTCAATTAAGGGCGATAGGATTCAATCGTGACTTTGTTCGTGCCGCGGGGATTTCGATAAACAAGGCAGTTATAAGTGCAACATTAGGGGGCGCAGCAATAGCAGGTTTTGCTGGAGGGGTACAAGTTTTAGGTACTTCTTTTAGGGTGGCTGACGGGTGGTCCCTAGGTTGGGGTTGGTCAGGTATCGCGATTGCTTTCTTAAGCAGTGGCAACGCTTTGGCTATTATTGTGATAGCATTTGTTTTCGCTATTCTTGGAACCGGAGCGGTTTATATGCAAGCTTTGACAGGAGTTCCTGCTGCCCTAGTCTATGTACTCCAAAACTTGCCGATATTGGCGTTTCTTTCCCTAAAGGCTTGGCAATTACTTAGAAGGAGTTAAAGAAGAATAGATCATACTAAAGTGTTGATATTAAGCAGACATGAAATTGAAGAATTCCTGAGCATGGGTGAGGTATTAAAAGCAGTCGAGCATGCTTTTAAACTTAAGGCTAAAGGGAAGGCTATTATGCCCCCCAAGCTATATTTAAATCTACCGCAATACCAGGGTGATTATAGAGCTATGCCAGCCTATATCGATGGAAGTGCTGGGATCAAATGGGGATCTGTATACCCAAATAACAGGAAGCGAAATCTACCAACCGTGATGGCTACAATTATTTTATGTGACCCCGAGAACGGTTGCCCTCTGGCTATTATGGACGGCACATATATTACTGCTATGAGAACAGGAGCAGCAGGTGGAGTAGCTGTTAAGTACTTGGCTAGAAGGGAATCGTCCGTTATCGGCATGATAGGGGCTGGCAGGCAGGCCGAAACACAACTACTAGCCATAAGCCAAGTGCTTCCAAGGATTGACGAGGTAAAGGTATTCGATAAGCAAAAGGACGTTAGCTTGAGATATGTTCAGGAGATGGGGGCAAAATTGAATACAAATATTCGTCTTGCTGAAACTATCGGAGAGGCGACAGAAGCCGATATTGTGGTTACGACTACTCCTTCAAGAAAGCCAATTGTTAAAAAGGAATATATTAGGCTAGGAACTCATATAAATGCTATCGGGGCAGATGCCAAAGGGAAGCAGGAACTAGAAGCAGATTTGTTAATGGCAGCGAAAGTTATCGTTGATGATGTTGAGCAAGCTTCTCATTCCGGTGAAATTAATGTACCGCTGTCTAATGGACTAATAGAAGTTAATGACATCTATGGCACTTTGGGAGAGATTGTAGCTAACGCGAAGAAGGGTCGAGAAAACGATGAAAACATCACCATTTTCGACTCAACCGGACTGGCTATTCTAGATATAATCTGTGCCAAACTCACATATGAGAGGGCCAGAGAAAGAGGAATAACAAAAGGAGAGCTTTAACTCAGAGTAAAGGCCGTTTAGATAATCTTCTGTAGAAGCACCAAGGTGGGCTCTGCCAAGGAAGGGGGGTAAATTTAGTGGCAGCAAAGGCTTTCGTTCTAATTGAAACAGTGGTGGGTAGAAATAAGGAGGTGGTTACTGCTCTTAAGCAACTAGAAGGGGTGAAATCGGTTGATACGGTAACCGGACCCTATGATGTTATTGCCACAATAGAAGGGGAAACCTTCAATGATATCGGCGACTTAATCACCGCTAAAATCCATCCCATCGCCGGTATTTCTAGAACAGTGAGCTGTCTGGTAATGGAGGATGGAAAGTGAAGATTAAACTTAGCCTCGAGAGCCAACAGCTAACTAAGGAGGAACTGCGGCTCCTAATCCAGGCTATTCGCGATTGTGAGCAAAGGTCATTCCCCGATAAGGAAATATCTATCTGGATTGAGGTGCCGGAGTTGACTAGGTCAGAGTGCGCCGAGATCTTAACTAGCATAAAGCCTCCCTATAAATATGGGCCCCAGGTTGTGGAATTAAAAGGTAGGGGGGAATAAATATGAAGCGACACCCTGAGGGTACAAGAGAGCGAGCCACACTTCAGGAGTAACCCAGAGATAGTAAGCGAGCCATCATCTCTGAGAAAACCAAGGTAAAAGAGCGAGCCAAGAGGAAATAGAAACCCAATATAAGGAAGCGACACCCTGAGGGCATAAAGGGTAGTATGAAGTGGATGAGCAATGGAAGAAACTCCAAGAACCAATTGGGAAGTCATAATGAGCCAAAAGGTTAATAATTATGAACCTTTGGTATCATACATTGACCCCTTTAGGGCTTCCCCAGCGGCTGATAGGAGATTATGCTTTCTTTATGGAGAAAGCTATTCGGATTCTCCTGGTAGATGACCATCCGGCTGTGCGTGAGGGCGTGCAGCGTATGCTGGAACGAGAAGAGGATATGGAAGTAGTAGGCCAAAGCGCCAATGGTGAGGAAGCCCTGCTCCAGGCAGGAAAGCTTTGCCCGAACATTGCTCTTGTGGATATTAAGATGCCCGGGATGGACGGGATTGAGCTTACACGACAGCTAAAGGAGAGACAACCCTGTTGCGTAATTATGTTCAGTCTATATGGTGAGTACCTAGATGAGGCTATTAAGGCTGGGGCAACGGGTTACCTCACCAAAGATGCAAAGCGCGCGGAACTTACCCAAGCCATCAGGCAGGTCTACCATGGTCAAGTAGTGATTAGTGAGAGCATCCCATCTGAAATTCGAGATAAATATCCTGGCGAAAAGGCAGGAGAAGCCCTCGACATGAAAGAGGTGCAGCTGGTTATACCTCCTATTGAGGCTAACCACTTGATAAGATTCATTAGTCGGGTGGAGGAGATGCTTTCCTGTTCGGTGCAAGTGGTCAGCTCGTGGCAAGAAGGCACTGTTATTATCCTTTCCTTCAAGATGGCTACCCCGCTTACGGATATCCTGAATAAATTGGCAGAGATGCCTGAGGTAGAAGCAATAGTAGAAAAACCACCACCAAGGAAGGCCCTTCTCAGCCTGCTTAAGAAAGCCATGTCAATAAGAAAAACGATAAATAATCCCAAGACTATCCTGGTAACCCTTAAGTCTTCTGCCTCTGAGTCCGGGCGTCAAGAGGTCGCTGACTTGATGGATAAGCTGGCTGCTGCGATGGGTCAAGGATTAAAGGGGGCCACAGACTGAGACAGCGGTAGAAAGGATGCAAAACTGGGGGAGGACGGTATGTCTGAGGAAAGAAAAGCAAAGACGTGTCTGCCGAGAGAAAAACAACGACAAGAATACTGCTGGTCAATGGACAGTATGTGGCGCGGCAGGGCATCCGGCGCATCATTGAGCGTGAGCCAGAACTGGAGGTGGTTGGCGAGGCTAATAATGGCCAACAGGCGGTCAAGCTAGTGCGAGAACTCAGGCCGGACGTAATCATCATGGAAGCACAAGTGGGTAAGTTAGACAGCGTAGAAGTCATTAGGCGAATTAAGGCGGAGCAACCAGAGGTGGCCGTTCTTATCTTCACCGCTTGTGACGAAGAAGAGTACATTGTCGGACTGATAGGCGCCGGCGCTGATGGATATCTCCTTAAAAGCACCGAGAGCGACCTGGTACAGGCAATCCGAGTCGTGCGATCCGGAAAGTTTCTGGCTGACCAAATGGTAATTCGGAAACTGTATAAGCGGGCGACCCGTCCGGCGGTTGCAGTGAGTACCGCCGAACACCTGACGCGGCGAGAACTCGAGGTTTTGGAACTGGCAGCCAAGGGAATGAGCAATCGGGGTATCGGTGATAAACTCGGTATCGGTCTCCGCACCGTCAAGGGGTATTTTGAGACCATCTTCAGCAAGATGGGCGTCAGGTCAAGGACCGAAGCGGTGCTGATGGCCCTGAAACACGGCTGGGTGAGCCTTCAGGACGAGTAGGTCACCGAGGAACTTGACAACCAGCCAGCGGTAGTGATAGACTTAACTATCAATACGCAGCAAGCTGGGGTGAGTCAATGGGCAGGATAACTATGCAGGTTGACGCCGAGGTGGAGGATGGCTACGGGCCTGAGGAAGCGGCCGAGACGCTGGGGAAGGGGATCGCCACCATATGGCGGTGGCTCCGGGACGACAAAATCGCCGCCGTCAGGGTTGGCGGGCGGGTGCTCATTCCCAGGAAGGAAATAGACAGGCTTAAAAAGCAGGACCTACCCGCCAGAAAACGGGTAGGTCTTTCGGAATAGAGAAATGCGAAAGGTCGAGACCATCAAGGTTACTACCATGAGGACGGGGGACTTTAGTCCGGTGGGTCCCCGCCCCGCACCTGAACCCCATTCAGGTGCGCTACCAGGCTGCGCTACACCCCGACACACCTATACTACCACATATTTACGAGCACAGCAATTGCCGACCCCCCACCAAAGTCCAGGTAGCTCCCCTCACCAAAGTCCCCCCAGAAGGGGACTAAAGTCCCCCACACCAAAGTCCCCCCCACGGCGGCTTCTAACAAAAAAGTCGGCCCTCCCCCCGAGGGACTTTAGTCCGAGGAGAGGGTCTAAAGTCCCCCACACTTTTTCCCGTAGCGGGTCCTCAAAAATGGTAGTAACCTCAAAAACGTGTTTTCCGGAGGGGTTACACCATGAGGACCATAAGAACTGACCAAGCACTTAGTGAATTCATAAACAGCCGGATTTCAGCAAACCTGAGCCCCAGGACCATTGAGTGGTACGAGGACAGGCTCAGCCCCTTCGTCAAGTCCTGGCCCAACCTTCCCCGGCGGCCGGAGCCAATTGAGGATTTTCTGGCAATCGTCCAAGGCAGCCCGGAAACCAAGCGGGACAGCTTCAATGCTCTGAGGACATTCTTCAAATTCATCTGCCAACGGCATCGAATTCCTAATCCGATGGAGGCCGTCACTCCGCCGCGCCGCCCGAAGACCCGCATGGCAACCCTTGAGGCCAACGAACTGGTGATGCTCTTACAGCCGGTGGATGACCTGAGGGACAAGACGATACTGACCTTGATAACGGACAACGGTATGCGGGCTGGCGAGGTCTGCTCTCTTCTCAAGCACAACATCAAACAGGAAACAGTGCTCGTATGTGGCAAGACAGGCTGGCGTGAGGTACCCATCAGTGACGAGACGAGGGAACTGCTTCTCCAGGTTGCCGCCCAGAGCGCCGACGACTACGTGTTTCATAACGACCACGGGAAGCCTATCTCAAGGTTCAGTATCTACCGTATAGTCCGCAAGCACATGGAGAAGGCTGGCATCAAGGGCCCAAAACTCGGATCGCACCGCATACGTCACGGATTTGGCAAAAATTTTCTGGTGCAGGGCGGAGACCTACGGTCTCTTCAGGAGATTATGGGGCACAGCGACGTAAAAACGACCCAGAAATATGCCTCGCTCAACCTGACCGACATCGTCAAGAAGCACCGGAAGTTCAGCCCACTCAAGGCAGTTCGCGCCGCAGAGCAAGAGAGTCTTTTCAGTGAGCCTGAGGTGTTGAGGGAGGCCGAGGAGATACTTAAAGGGAGCTCGAAAGGAAAGCAGAAGAGGGAGGAAACAGAGTAATCGACTACCTATTCGGAGGTAAAAGAAGGTAAATATGCCATCGCCAAAAATGACTGATGAACAACTGGCAGAACATTATGGTCGGCGGACATCAGGCGAGCAACCGCTATTTGAGCCATTCCAATGGGGTTATCGTTGCCCTCAAGGTCATAGGGGTGAACTTATTACCTGGTCAAAATTTAACGATCACATCTGGTGCCACAAGTGCCAGCTGGATTACCCCTCTGAAACTTGCCCCATGCAGAGGCCCAGTTGGATGGACCCTGATGAGTTTGGAGCTTTCGTATCTAGACTACCATTCAAGCCAAAGATCCTACCTGGCGTAGATCGTTCCATTGAGCCTCCCACGAAGGGAAAAGACGAGGGAAGCGATCGCCCGGGCAGCCAATGTTGTTAGGGAAGGTTTTATCTAGGGCTATAAAGGAGTAAAGACATGCCTAGAAAGAAAGCACCAGATTGTCAAAACTGCCACTCCTTTATCCGGGTTGATGGGCGTCCCGCATGCACCCACATCCCACAGAAGAAAGGCAAGCCAGGATACGGATTCCTTAAATCTCTAACGCCCTGCGAAGACCTTTGGAGGGTACATTGATGGAGATAGAAGTATGAAGATTAAGGCAATAGACATCCTTCTCGTTGTCGAGATTATAGCCCTTATCGCTATGGTAATAATCATCAAGGTTTATGGCGGGTAGACCTATGAATAGGCATGAGCAACTACATTTCACTACACGCGTGCTTGGTCCCTCTGCCGCCTACAGGCTGGAGCAACGCTAGGTTACCCAGACTCTACGCTCTGAGAGCGACAGTATTGCTAATGCCTTCCTTCTCGGGCGAATCAGTGCTGGGGACCGGCTGGAAGTCCTCCTAGATAGGATATTAGTAGGCCACGTTGAGCTCGTCTCCATGGACGCTGTTACCTGGGAAGCCCTCGATGTTGACGATGCCCAACGAGGGGGATTTGACACCCTGGCTGACCTGGAGCAAGCACTCAAGAGAGGTGGGTACCGCTTTAAGCCGCTAAACGAATACGAACTTTATCGCATCCAATTCACCTGGTTGGAGGAAGCATATGGATAGAGTATTGAGTTTAGTGGTAGAGGGCTCAAAGGTTCGTAACGGTCCGTGGATAAGCCGGCGCGACAAGGCAATAGTCTGTGGATGGACGCAGAATACAGTGGCGCCCAATATCATCTGGTTTCGCCTACTCACTATCAGGTGGCGATGGCCACCGATAAGAGTTCTTACCTGTTTTACTTGGCGTGATGAACCTCCAGAGGAGACTTTTAATCAGTAGAGTAATACTGGAGAGCGTGTAATTGGCGTTATACGCAAAGGAGGTATCGATGGGACGCCATCGTGAGTGCTTTCCAGAAGCGGGATTGACTTGGGAAAAAAAGACTGAACTACGCCTAAAACATGCCAGGAAGATGCAACGAGAAGTAGAAGAGAGGGTGCGACAGGCTAGGTTGGAAGTTGAAAAATTGGAAGCTGAGATAAAGGAATACGAGCGACAGTTGAATGAAAGGAAAACTACATAGTGCGTGTAACAGAGGTTATACGCACAGTATGACCATACTGTGAGGCTTTAATAAGATGAGAAACATAGTCAAAGTGCCAAATCCTATCCTCCGCGAAGTATCGAAGCCCGTCAATAATATTGACGGCTATATCAAGGAGCTGGCCAGCGAAATGATGGCTTACATGGCCGGAGTGTCACGTATCCCCTGTCTTGGCTTAGCAGCTGTGCAGCTAGGTGAGCTAGTGCGTATGGTAATAATAATGGGGAATATGTACTCCCCCGATTTTAGGGAGCCGGTCATCATTATCAATCCTGAGATTGTGAGGAAATCAGATAAGATGGTTGAAAGCCGGGAGGGCTGTTTGAGTATAGGTGATGGCACACAGATATTCATTGTCAAGAGACACAAGTTAGTAAAGGTGGTTGGATTAGACCTTAACGGAGCGCGAAGGTCTTATAAGGAAAGAGGCCTGCCTGGATTCGCTTTACAGCATGAGATAGACCACTTAAATGGCAGGCTGGTTTCAGGCTAACAGTAACCTAGTACTGTGGAGGTGAGCATAGACATTGTAAAGCGTGCATACCTTAATACCCTAAACCATACGCCGGATGATTGTAGCTTGCCCGATTTTCGGCAGAAGGTTCGGAAGGAGATAGTCAGACTCGTTAAGGTCAGGGCGTATAGCCCCAGGGACTGGCCAAGGGAGTTTGGTTCTCTTCCTGATGAGCTGAGGTCGAAGCGGAGCAAGAAAACATAGTCAGTATTCGTATACTGCAGAGGAGGAAAGAGATGCTTAATGTATGGGTTAGGAGGGACCCAACCGGGTTTGAGGCTTTCGACATGGAAGGTATAGAGGAGCTGGAAGAGCAGCTCAAAGGGCTAGAGGCTTTTAAGCCTCTTGATGATCAGGCAGAGGTTTGTGCTGAAATCACCGGTCCTTGGGGGGAGATCCGGGAGCTGCTTTCCCAACCGTTTCTCAAGAAGATCTGGTTCGACCCAGAATCACCTAGGTTCAAACAGTAATCTAATACTGCTGAAAGGAGAATTATGGTAATAAAAAAGACAGAGGAACCTCTACCGTTCTATACGTTAGGGCACCAAGGGCTTGTTGCTTGGGCAATCTGCACGAGTTTATCCCTGGACGAAGCGATAGCTCACGCTAACATTATTGGCCCCACAGGCATCTCTAGTAAATGGGCACTATCAGAGGATAAATTCCCAGACGGCAAGGATAACCCACACGATTGCCCGGATATGCCAGGACACAAGCATTATCTTCTCGAGTGTTAGGAGAAGGAGGAAAGGGTTGAGTGAGATAGTGTATAGGCCATTGACGGTGAGACAGGAGGAAGTACTCAAACTGATCGCTGAGGGCTATGGGACTGGGGAAATTGCCAGCAAGATGGACTTGTCAGTTAATACCATAAAGGTTTTCCGTGCTGGCATCCTGAACTACTTTGGTGCGGTAACCATGGTTCAGGCCGTGGTTGAGGCCTTCAAACGTGGGGTTCTCAAGGTTGAGGATGGCCGAATTAGCGTATAAGGGCTGTTATACGCAGAGGAGGTATTGAGATGGTGAAGTTAGGAATCTTTTACGAACAGGATGATGCTGGAAAAGACACTGGTAGGGTCCAGGTCGCTGATGTGGATGAGGAAATAGTTTATGACACCTTTGACACTGAAGAAGAGGCAGAAACGGAGATGGCTAAAATGCAGGCTGAGTTTGATATGAAGGACAAGATAACAGAGGAATATTTGGAGTGGGAGAAGCAATGCCTAGCCTGCCACGAGATAGATAAGGATGAACTCCGTAGATACTTAGTTAACGTGGTTATTATTTAATGCGTATAACCTACGTTATACGCCTACGTTATACATCTACGCAGAAAGGAGGGGACATGGCAAATATCGAGTTTAGAGTCAAGCCTCATGGAATATTGCCAGGCAATCAGATGGTAGAGTTCTGCCGCGGCGGAGTCTTTGTGGCTGGGATATACCCGCACGAAGACGGCATCCGGATAGTTAGCAAGTATATGGATGGCATAGAGCAGGAGCCAGGATATCCACCAACCGTAGTTGTGCAGTTAAGCAAGGTGGAGTAGGGCTATGAAGAAGAAGGGTGCCGGAATGGTGATGGCGATAATGCTTGTTGCCGTCTGTGGCTGGGTAGCAATCGTGGCTTTCGTCATTAAGCCTGATATTGGGGACGGGGTAGCTCTATCCGTGTGCGGTGGCGCCGCCATCGGACTGGTAATCGCCTGCCTGATGAGTAAATGGTGGTTCAAGGGAATACGTAGAGGAGGTTAAAGTGAAAGTTATAGACTCAATGTGGTTCAACAGTCCCCAAGGGTCTTTTGGTTTTGTCCTTGGAGAGAACGAAAGGGGAAAGCGTAAGCTCTATGCTGGTGTCTGTAGTGGTGTTGCCCAAATTGCTGATGAGCAAATAATTCTGGAGTGGGGGAACAAGGTTAATATCAGAATGATGGGAGCTTTAATAGCCAAGACTAAAAAGGGGAAGGCATGACAAACTTGTTCAGACAAGCGAAGGACCTCCTGAATATCAAGGATGCCGGCGGCGAGCTGAGCGAGGATGAGCTCCAGCTGATAGGCACAGCGATAATCCCGCTGATGGGGAAAACCAATGGGGTCTTCCCCGAGGACATTACCATAGGCGAGGGGCTAGAGGAGCTGGCAAAAATCTTAGAGGAGGTGACAGAGTAGCCGGGTCGCGGGGTAGAGCAGAGGTCAGCTCGCCAGCCCCATTAAGCTGGAGGTCGCAGGTTCGAATCCTGCCCCCGCAAGAAAGGAATGATGATAGGTAAGAACGGTAATAAGAGAAAGACCAGACAATTGGGTATGTCAGTAGGAACTGCGAGCAACCAATTGAAGAAGATAGTCCTGTTTGATCTTCTCAAACGCCATGGAGAGAATGCTTGTTTTCGCTGTGGTGAGAAGATTGAAACACCTGACGACTTATCTATCGACCATAAGACCCCTTGGTTAGATAATGACACCAGCTTATTTTGGGACCTCAATAATGTGGCCTTCTCACATACCAAATGTAATTACAGTGCTGCCAAAAGGCAAAAGAAAGGCCCCATTCCTCACGGAACTCATTCTGGATACTCATACCACGGGTGTCGGTGTAATAGCTGCACCCAAGCACATAGTGAATACCAAGAGAAATTCAAAGTAACCCGTAGTCGAGAAGCACTAATCGCTGCTGGCCAGTTGGAACTAATAGCTATCAAATAGAATACTTAAAGGAGGTACATAATGGAAGCTGATTTTGAGGGTATGGTCACTTTAATTCACAACTTCCAGATTAAAGGTGCCAACGCAAGAGTAGAGCAGAAAGAGCAAGAACTAATAGAAGCTCGAACTGCACGCCAGATGCTAAAGCAGGATGATTCCGGAGCCAGAGACCTAGCACAAAGCATTCTAGATATGGCTGAAAAGTTGAAGGCTTAGCTACCAGTATTCTGGTAGGAATACTTAATAAAAAGGAGGGTGAGATGGAAATAGGTAAGCTAAACAAACAAGATGAGCAGACACTTCGTAGTGGGAAGTGCCCGGGGTGTGGCACAGAGCACTTTGTAGAAGGACCGTCGGGAGGTCTTGCTATCAATATTGCTTGCGAGAATGGTCATCGCTTTTGGTGGGGTGGCCCTTTTACTCCTGAATATCAAGGTTTAATTAAAGTTGAGCATGAAGGCGATTTGCTGAGGGCTTACTTCTAGAGTATTCCATAAAGAAAGATAGTGATGAGAAAAGTAATAGTAAATTTTAGTGGTGGGAAGGATTCCACGGTTGCCATCCTTGAGACACTAAAGAAGTACCCAAAGGATGAGATAATACTTTGCTATCAGGATACCGGAGCCGAGTATTTGGAAACGGAAGGGCATGTGCGGAAGATAGCAAACCAGCTAGAGCTTCCTGTGACTATACTCAAGAAAGAAGAGGACTTTTGGGATTCTACCCGACGACGCAAGTTTTTCCCTACGCCAGGGTTAAGGTGGTGTACGAAATACCTGAAGCTAGATTTAATCAATAAGTGGTTAACAAAGAATTACAGAGGCACAGATACAGAGCTTATATTAGTGACTGGGATTAGGGCGGAGGAGAGCCTGTCCCGGGCTAGGCTCCATAAATATGAGAAGCCGAAGAATGTAAATATCGTCCAGTCGGTTTCACGGGTATGGTATCCATGCCTAGATATGAAAGAGCAGGAAGTCAAGGACAGGGTAAAGGCTGAGGGCTTAGAGTTGCATCCTTGTTATGAATTCGCCCGGAGGTGCGGTTGCTGGTGTTGTATATTCGCACCAAAGGGCGAGGTGCGGGAATATGCCGAGCGTAATCCCCAACTATATGAAAAAGCCTGTCTATTAGAGGATGAAATCAAAAATAAATGGAGGCATCGGTTTGGCTTCAATGACCTGATGAAGCAATTAAAGCTCTTCGATGGTGACTGGGCGAAGCCGAAGCAGGGTGCATATTAACGACTAAATATTCTATGAAGAAAGACAGAAAGACAGAAATATGGCAAGGAGGTAGATATGGCCAGTTTCTACGAGCTCACTGAGGACGAGGTTCAGCTCCTCCTCGAGGCCCTGGTATACTTCAAAACTCACCAGGGGACCTACGGGTCTGCTGAGACTGACAGATACCTCAGCCTCAAACACTATCTCGAGACAAGAGAAAGGAGGTAAAGAAGTGACAGACACAGATTATGAAGACATGAAAAACGTAGTAGCCAGCCAGGTATGTGCCCAGTGTGGTGGTGAGCTGACCATACACTCAAACGCAGACACCGGCAAGCTCGAGGTGTGGTGCCCCTATCACCCGGAGCACCACGGTTATGTGGAGAGGGAAACTTACACGCAAGTGCTCAGGCGTGGGGGGGAGGTACACCCTGCAATTCGTAGCAACATCGAGCGCAAGATGATCTTGCCTGGGGGACAGCCGGTTGGGGTAGCCCTCGCCATGATTCAGACGCGATTTCCCCGGGCGGATATGGACGAGCAATCGGCGGCTCTATTCCTGTGGGATGCTGTGCGGTTAGATCTTGACCCTTTACTGGGGGAGATATTCCCAGTGACATTCAAGGTAAAAGCCAAGGATGGCACCGAGAAGAAGGTGGTGCAACCCCTCATCAGTGAAGACGGCTGGCTGTCGCTGGCAGCCCGGAGCTGCGCCGAAGCGTGGGCGGGGCCACCGAGGACCATGCGCCTTGAAGAATACCTGCAGACGCAGGATGCCTACAAGGAAAAGCCCCACGCCGAGGTCAAGGAGATCGCCAAGGAGATAAAAACTGACCTCTGCGCCGACCCCGAAGCCTACGTCTGGGTCGCCATTGGGCACCGCAAGGATGAGGATGACACCATCACCTACGGGTGGTACAAGAAGTCCGAGCAGGGCGTAGTCGCCAAGAGTCTCCCCGGCAACCAGGCCAGGGTTCGCGCCATAAAAAGATGGGTTCGTGAGGTTTTCCCCGAGGCGAAGGCCAAGATGAAGGAAATGACCTCTACCTGGATGGACCGTGCTGGCGACGTGCAAGATATCCAGAAAGTTATTGAAGCCGAATATCATATTGTTACCGAAGGTGAGCCCTTAAAAGGTGGTGAAAAATCTGGCGAGACGCCGGGCGAGGAGGAAAAGGGGGAGGGGGAGCCTGGCACGACAATTTCACCTGCCGCCCGTGACCCCACAGCCATTAAAACCATCAATGACCTCTTTAAGGCATGCTTTGACGACTTTAACATACAACCTGACCAGGTAGTCCAAGAACTAGGATATTCCAGCCAAAGCGATATTTCAGAATTACCATCAGAGTGTTATCAAAAAATTGCTGCCGTGAGGTAAAGGATGCCCGAGCGAGGTTTTCAAACCGAAACTTGGCACGATGACTGGTTCCAAGAACTTTCTTGGGAGCAGAAGTACCTCTTTATTTATCTCTGGACGAACAGTCATTGTAACCAAGCCGGCCTATATCAGATAACTCTACTAACCATGGCCTTCGAAACTAAAATAACAAATGAGGCCTTACCACAACTCCTGAAGTCCTTATCACCAAAGGTAGAGTGGTTTCCTGAGCACAACCTTATCTGGGTCCGGAACTTCCTACGGCATCAGACAAAATCTAGTAAATTTGTGGTCGCCGCAATCAAGAGCCTCAATAACACCAATATACCGGAAGATATCAGAGCAGAGTTCGAGTTTTATAACCAGAACCTACTCCGCGGTGTAGCTCCCAGCGAGCATATCTCCCTCACCAAGCGCGAGTGTGTCCTGATTCGAGATAGCTTCCATTGTCAATATTGCGGAAAAGAAATAATGGAGGCAGCAGATTACCAAATGGACCATATTATCCCAGTCTCCAAGGGCGGAAAGGATAACTACCTTAACCTAGCTGCCAGCTGCCTCTCTTGCAACCAAAAGAAACTGGATAGAACGCCGAGCGAGGCCGGGTTGGATGAACCTCACCCCTCGACTTTTCATGGGGCGCAGGCCACATATATTCTCAGAAATGACGAATCAATAAGAACAAAGTGGGTAGAGGTATTTACTGAAAGAGCAGCAGTAGTTGATTCAATATTGGGCAATATTGAACAACATCAATCAACATTGAGTAACGTTGACTTAGGATACTCCTCTAAAGCTAATGCTAGTGCTTTACCTAGTTCTAAACCTGATGCTGGGGGGGTTGAGGTTGTTAAGGGGAAGGGGGGATTACCTGCAGAAGAATCGGATATTATCAAACGCTTTAGTCAGTTAAAGGGGTGGCAAGCAGACGAAGATGACGTCCACTGGCTCCAGGGTCTCAGGAGTGAGTTTCCCGGCTTTACCCTTTCTGAGCTTAAGGCGTGTGTCGATTATTATTCTGGGCGGGCGCCACCGAAGCATAAAGGTATCTGGAAGAACCGCTTCCGTAACTGGATGATTAAGAAACGAGAATTTGAGTTGAAGGCAGGTAGGGGGGAGCTACCAACAACAAAGGAGCTGAAGGAAGGATGGAAACAAAAATGAGCACCCGGGAAGAAAAATTTGCTGATGATGCGTTATTCCAGTCAAGGGTTAGGTGGTCTAATATTCCGCCAGTTACCTTTAAGACGCATCGACTTCAAACCTTCTTGCCACCGAAAGGGTCTGAAAGGGCATATCAGTCTGCTCTAGCTTTCGTTTCAGGCAAGGCAAAACACCACTTTTTAACCTTTGTGGGTGAGCCTGGTCGGGGTAAAACACACTTGGTTCTCGGCATAGGCTGGCATTGGTTAGAAAATAACCTTGGCTTAGTTAAATACTGGCAGGTTGAATCACTCTTGGATGAATTAAGGCAAGGCTTTAACGCTGATACCGCAGAAAGACTATTCAGCTTTGATGAACTTATGAAGTGGGTAAAGACAGTGCCCCTGCTTATCCTCGATGACCTCGGTGTGGAGCAGAGCACACCCTGGGCAAGGGCCAAACTGGATGAAATAATTGACTACCGGTATATCAGAGAGGAGAGAACAGTATTTACCACAAACTTGGCCCCAGACAAGCTACAAGTCCGAATATCCAGTCGGCTTGCGGAGGGAATCGTAGTAGTGCTGGAATGTGAAGATTATCGGTTGGTGAAGGCTAAGATAAGGCATGGTAAGCAAAGAGGACCGGATTAGGGAGCTTGAGGGCAAGATAACAGCGGTGTGCATACGCTGCCCCAGGGTCAAGTGGTATACCGGGTTCTTCAAATGCAGAGTGGACCGGCGCCAGTGTCATAGCCGGCGAGTTAGGCGCTGGCAGGCTGAAATAGAGAAACTCGAGGAGGGTAGAGAAACATGAAGGAATGGTATCAGCGAAAAGTTCCAATATTCTTTTGGGGGTGGGGGCTGTTCGCCTTTGGATTCATTCTCGGTAAGTTCGTGTTCTGAAGGGGCTGGCTAAGATAAAGAAACTCGAGGAGGAATGATGGTTACTGCTTTTGATACCTGGAAGTGTCATATCTGCGGCGAAGAGAGACCAGACGACAAGATTTCTGTACTGACTAAGCCGCTCATCATCAACGGCCAAGTGGTCCCGGGCGGCGAGCAGAATATCCGATACTGCAACGACAGGCCGGCCTGTATAGAGAGGACCAAAGAGTTTAGCTTTTTTGAAGGCAGGGAATGATGAAAGCTATTTATGAAACCAAGGGGAGAGCCCGGGAATATTGCGAGCTGGCAATCAACCTTTATACAGGCTGTTCGCATAACTGCATCTATTGCTATGGCGCCGCGGTTACCCATCAGGACAAAGAGCGGTGGGGTCAGAACCCACAACCGAGAAAGGGCATTGTAGAACAGATACAGAGGGATGCTGAGCGGTATTCTAAGCTAAATGAGAAACGGCCTATCCTGATGTGCTTCGTGACGGACCCCTATCAGCCGGCTGATGATACTCACCGGCTGGCCAGGAAAGCAATCCTGCTTCTCAAGTCCTACGATTTGCGGGTAGTTATCCTCACTAAGGCTGGGCTTCGGGCGCAGAGAGACTGGGACTTGCTTGACAAAAGAGACGCCTTTGCCACGACACTTACCCTCCTTAGCAAGGAGGATAGTCAAACCTGGGAGCCAGGGGCAGCCTTGCCCGCTGAGCGAATGGAAAATTTGCGACAGGCCCACGAACTCGGTTTGGAGACCTGGGTCAGCTGTGAGCCGGTCATTTACCCAGAGGCTACCCTAGAGCTAATCCGGCTGACGGCACCCTTTGTGGACCATTATAAGGTGGGGACCCTGAATTACCATCCCCATGGCAAGACAATCGATTGGCCTAAGTTTGCCCGGAATGTGAAGCAGCTGTTAGAGGGATTGGGGAAGCGCTATTACCTGAAAAGGGATTTGGCTGGGTATCTTAAAGGAGGTAACTGATGCCGATTTTAGACTACACGACTAAAGTCCCAGTCTCCAGAACAATCAGCCAGATTCAAGCTAAGCTCGTGGAGCATGGAGCTCGGGCTGTGATGATGGAGTATGGCGATGACGGCAGGATAAAAGCTCTAGCCTTCAATGTGAAAATGCCCAACGGGGAGCTTCCCATTCGGCTGCCGATTAACGCTGCGGCCACCTTGAAAGTGCTACAGAGGCAATGGGACGAGCGCCTGATAGAGAGTAAGTATGCCAAGGATGACCATGCTTACCGGGTAGCTTGGCGAAATATTTTCCATTGGGTATCGGCTCAGATGGCACTCCTGGAGACAGAGATGGTCAGGATGGAGGAGATATTCCTGCCCTATGTAATTACCCCTGGGGGACAAACTATCTACCAGGTCATGGCAGGGAAGGGCTTCTTGCTCGGGCCTGGGGAGCAGGCATAGGGATGCTAGCGTTCTTGTCGAGAACGCTAGGAAAGGGGTAGAAGATGAAGCAGCTTTATAAAGGTCAAAAGATAGCACTTCACGTACTGGATGAACATATCCTTCCACTCGAGCCTCACCCCCTGCCTCTTGGTGGCACCAAAGACGAGTGGGAATCCTATTGGAGGAGAGCCCTAGAAATAGTTGGTTCAGAATACAATGAGGAAGACCTTTGCTTTACCGGTTACTTTGTCACTAAGGTCGTCGATGTCATCGGTGACCAAGTACTATTCCGGGATAGTAATAGCGAGCTGCGATTAGTGCCGGCTAACCAAGTAATAACACAAGAGGAGGCACCGCAGGCTTTTGAAGCGTGGCTTTCTGAACGTTCCGAGGCAGGAGGTTAAAAAAGTGGCAAGAGTAGTCCGGAGACAAGATGTAATAGACCACCTAAAAGCTGGCGGTGAGGTTACTGGCACCCCTATTGGGGGATATTCCATTAGAGGTGGCCAATATGATGGCTGGACAGTAAGAAGCGATACCTTAATATCCCTCCTCCAAGCAGGACTAATTGACAAAGAGGCAGACAAGGTCAGCTATTACAACCACTATCGGTGGAGAAGCTAAAGGAAGAGGTATGAAATATAGGATAAAGATTTACTACCGAACAGAATTCATGGATAAAGTAACTGGCTATATGCGAGAAATAATAGAGGACTGGAAGAGGAATGACAAAAGGCTACAGGCCTGCCAAAGCTATGAGTTTGTTACTGAAGAGCCTTTGTCTGACGAGCAAATAGCTCAACTCAAGGCTCTGAAAAAACCTTGGATGGATGAAATAGAGCTAGAGGAGGTAAAAGGTGAAACAGACAGTATTTCTAATCGTGAATAGCCAGACTGGGGACTGTAGGATAAGAAAGGCACCCTCCGCAAGTCCTTTAGAGTATGTCTTTCGGATAGATTTAGAGATTCCCAGTAACCCTCTACCAGCGGTAATAATCAAGATACCTGTGCCAGCGGCGCCAGCAGTGGTTACCGAGGTCAAGGAGATTCCATTTGGTGTTCCCTGGGCAATCTCTGAGGGCATAGTGAGGGTAACTGGACTTGATGAAAAAGGAGCGGTAATTTTGGACTATACCGATGAAGGCTTGTCGCGGCTCCATAGGGAAGCTGGCGGAGAAGAGCGAGAGCTAGAGCCTTGGGACCTACATCAATATGCACACAAGAAGTGGGGACTGTCCTATATCTATGTTGAGCCAGACCGGTGTGATAAACTACTAGGCAAAAAAGAGGTGGAGGGTGAGGAAGGTGAGTGAGGTGACTAACATTGTTGAGCTCGGGCCCCGGATGCTGATGGTCGGCAAGGAAGCCCTGGGGACCTCAGATAACATATCCATCGAGGTCGCCGAGGCCACCGAAGATGAGCTGGAGAAGCTGAAATCAGCCTATGAGATACGGCTGGTGAAGATGGTTGGTGAAAGTGGGGCTGGGGAGCAATTATGACAGCAGGACAAATTGGTTTCTGGGTGATAATTTCGTTGCTTGTGTTAGTTATAGTGGCTATTATTATGGACTCTTGGTGGAAAGGGCGTAAAGGGAAATGAAAAAGAAGGAGGAGCTCCTATGAGAAAGGGATTACTTTTTAAGTTAGTTAAGTGGAGCCGGGCTATCAGAATATTTTTTGGCGGATACACAGCAATGGAGGAGAAGCACAAGCTCTTTCAGCTACCTTATCCGTTCACTCCAAGAGACATATACAAGAAGCTTCTTGATGACTGCTACCAGTATAATGCTTTGAGCTCGACCTATAAGAAACAGATTTTTACTGTTCGCAAGCTCACCGATATTAACCACCAAATACACCTGAGGTTCTACAGCGACACGTGGGTTTCAGGGCACTACGAGTTAGCTCCTGAGATGTGGCCGGTTGAACATCTTAAAGGTAAGGATTTGAGGTCGCTCAACGAGGGTGAGATATTTAAGCTCAGGGGTCAGCTTGGAGTTCCCAGGGGGAGAAATGCAACAGGACCGAATAGCTAGGATGTATCAGCAGATGTTTGAAGACCTGGAAAAGTTATCCGGGAAGTGGATGACGGATTTCCAGGAAGAAATGAGTAAGTGGACTCAGGACTTGTTAAAAGATGCCTTCGACCCAGCTAAGATGCTGCGGTTTATAAGAGGCATGGGGGTAGACATAGGTCAGTTTAGCCAGATGTTTAGTGGTATGGCTAGCTCAGGCACTATGCCTCAGGGCTTTGACCCCTATGTAATTCTTCATTTAGATAAGTCAGCCTCGAATGAGGAGGTAAAACAGGTTTATAGAAAGGTGATGAGTAAAATACATCCTGACAAAGCGGGTCCTGAACTTACTACTGTGGCTGCTTTGGTTAATGCTGCCTATGAGTTAATTAAAAAGGAGAGGGGGTGGCAGTGATGCAAATAGGGCCAGGTATGGTAAGGCAAGGAATAATTTAAGGAGGTGATAATATGTAGTATGGCGAGGTGCGGTTGGGTGTGGCAGGGTGAGGCTTGGTCGGGCAAGGTAAGGAATAATTTAAGGAGAATTTGCGATGGAAGTATTACATGCACTACTTAATGGAACACCGCCTGGTATATTGATGAATAGTCCACGAGGTATGGTTAAACCAGCAGAAGGCATAACAGTTAAAACTATCCCTGCTCCAGAAGAAGCGGCAGCAAAAGCACGCTATCTTCTACCTAATGGTAACTTTTACGTTCCCAGTGAAGCTGTAAGAAATTGCTTAATTGCCGGGGGCACAGGGTATCGCATTGGCAAAGTAGCTGCTTCTGGTGTTCTATCAGGAGCTATTGGACTGTTAAAGGGAGAGTTTCCCTTACTAGATGGGGATAAGAAACCTTACCCCGGTGACAAGTATGTTATTGATACTCGCCGGGTGCAACTACAGTCTGGTCGCCAAAGGGTCGGCGTTTTAAGGTCGCGAGCATTGATAGAAGTACCATGGATGATTGAAGCAATCTTCTCCTTTAACAGTGAGCTTTGCAGCCTTGAGAATGTTAAGACTGCTTTGGTTAGGGCTGGACAGGCTGTTGGACTATTAGACTTTAGACCAGCAAAGAGAGGCTGGTTTGGTAAATTTGAAGTTGAGGATATTCGAACTGAGACTATTTGAGGTGAGGCTAGATATAACGCGGCACGGTGCGGTCTGGCCGGATCTGGTAAGGTCGGGTGGCGTGGGGCTTGGTATGGCAAAGCAAGGCGAGGGTTAATTTAATAGTAAGCAGGGTATGGCCCGGTTAGGCAAGGTCTGGTACGGTGCGGTGCGGCCGGGTTAGGTCAGGTTCGGCTTGGTGTGGCAAGGTAAGGCGAGGTAAGGAATTTATAAAGGAGGCCAATAATGAAAGAGACAGCACAAGAAGTAAAGGTAACAGCACTGGTATTAGACTACGATTTTTACCCCAGGGAGCAAATTCAATCGTTCCATGTCAGACAGATGGTTGAGGCAATGGAAGCTGGAGTTACTTTACCACCTATCATTGTCGATAGGAAGAGCAAGCGAGTAGTTGATGGCTTCCATCGGGTACGGGCATACCAGAAACTGTACGGACGAGATACCACTATTCCCACCATTCTCAAAAACTATAAGACAGAAGCAGATATGTTTGCTGATGGCATATCTCTTAATACCTCGCATGGTAGACCTTTAACGCCCTACGACAAAGCCCGATGTATTGCCCGAGCTGAGGAATTAGAGATGGAACCCCAGCTAACAGCTAAAGCTCTCAGTATGACACCAGAACGGTTAGGTGAACTTAAAGCCAGTCGCATAGCCACTTATAAAATGAAGCCAGTAACACTAAAACGAACAATGGCTCATCTAGCTGGAGAAGAATTAACTGATGAGCAATATGCTTATAATGTTAAAGCTGGTGGGATGAACCAGACCTTCTTTATTAACCAGGTTATCGCTATGCTTGAGGCTGAGGCTGTAGATTGGGAAAACGATAAGGTGGTTAATGCTTTTAGTAAACTACATGATTTACTAAACAAGGCAATTAGCCCGGTTAAAGTTGGATAGTTTTTATAATGAGGTATGGTGCGGTCAGGTGCGTTGGGTTGGGGTGAAGCCGAGAGAATATTGAGAGGAGAATACGATGACTAACGATAAGCAGAGGATTATAGCTGAATTTGATAAATGCCTATGAGTTGATTAAACGGGAGAGGAAATGGAAGTAATAGCTGAACTCAAAGAGTGCCCGGATTGTAAGGTTGATGCTAGATTGATGAACTCAATTGTCCAGAAAGAAGTAGAAAAAGGTAATATGGGGGAGGATGTGACGCCAAATACTCAGGCTAAAATTATTACCAATGTAGATGCTCGTAAGCCCCCGTTAGCTGGTGGAAGAGTTCCTTCTGGAAGAGTCTTTTATGATATATGTATGAAGTGTGGTAAAGAATATATTTGGAGGATCGAAAAGGGGTATGTGACTATACCCACTCGTCCCGGACAGCCTCCAGTATTCGCATGAATATTTTATTAAAGGAGATACAATGAAAAACTATACACTATTTACGGCAGTAATTCCTTTTGCAAGACCGAATGAGCCATCTATTCCAATTACTTTAGCTGTACCGGATAATGCTATACCATTACAGGTTGAGTATTCTTCTACCGGGCAAGTATTTCATTTTCTTGTTCCGTGTGACGAGAAGGGTGTTCCAATAGAAGAGGTTAGCTGAAAGAGGTTAAATTAGAGAGAAGCCCCGCCGGGGTTTATACCACCGAGGAGGTAAATCGATGAAAGAAACGGACATTGAGCTGCTTCAGAGAATAGCTGAGGTTGAGGACAACCTTGACCCAAATAGCCTGACGGCAAAGCTAGGTTGGCGGTCACGAGATGTAGGCATTTGGCCAGGGACACTAACCAAATTGCGAATGAAAGGGTTTATTGAAGATTTTTACGAATCCAATTCCTACCATGGCTATAAGCTTACGGAGGCAGCCAAAGCTCTGATTAGTGGCAGTAGTCTCCCCAGTGCCACTGGGACGCCCCAGGGTCAAAAATTAGAGGTGCCTGAGGATATTTTCGATGATATAGTCGGTCACCTTGAAGTAAAAGACCTTCTCAGGGCTTCTCTGTTGGCAGAAAAGCCAGTCCACGTGCTCCTGTCAGGTCCACCTGCGCTGGCCAAGACTTTGTTTTTGTGGGACATCGAGAGGGCGGCTGGGGAAAGGGCAATATGGCTTGTTGGCTCGGCCACTTCCAAGGCCGGGCTATGGGATCTGGTGGCTGAGAAGCAGCCTAAGGCTCTGCTCATTGATGAACTGAGCACCATGAATGCCGCTGATACCGCTGCCCTGCTCTCCATTATGGAGGGCGGTCGTCTGGTGAGGGCTAAGAAGGGCAGGGAGCTGGATATCAGGGTAGAAATCAAAGTGGTAGCTGCCACCAACAGACTCTATGGCTTATCACCGGAGCTGCTATCCCGCTTTGCTGTGCGGAAAATAGAAGCTTATAGTCGTGTTGACTATCAGAAAGTGGTTAAAGGAGTTCTGATGCACAGGGAAAATATTGAGCCTGAGTTGGCTAATGAAATAGCTCAAAGGCTTGATGGTCGGTCACAAGACGTGCGCGATTCGGTCAGGGTAGCTAGGCTGGCACCCCAGCTCGGGGTGGAGAAGGCTATTAAATTACTTTTGCCAGGGTGACCTTGCCTATAAGGATAATCTGGTTACTAAAATTAAAGTTCATAGGTGAAGTGCCCCTAAGTCTAAAAAGACTCGGGTAATTAGTCCGTAGCTAGGCTAGTAGACTTTTATTAGACTTTTACAAAATTTTATCATAAAATAGAGGTTGAGGAGGTGGTCATATGGTTAATAGAGAGGATCTGACTGAGGAAGAACTGGCTGAGAGGGTTCAGGCAATTCTGGATACTGATACTGATGAAAGTGCCAAAATTCGACAACTCCGTGATTTGGGTTACAGCAACACTCAGATTAATCAGGAGTTTGGCTTCAAGAAATCTACTGTCTATAAAGTGTGCCCGGTTAGACCTGTGAAAGGGGGGAATGATAAGTCTCTAGAGACTAAAGGTAAACCAGGGTATGAGCTAATGAAGATAGGCTCAAAGGATATGATTCCCCCAGAGCAGGCATTACGAGATATTCGGCTTCAAGATGGCGACTATAAGCTTGGCTTTGTTGATGGAATGGGTACCCTGATTATGGCTGCCAGGTATAACCAAATTCTGGCTGCCAGTCAGGCTGAGACGCTGACTAATCAGCTGAAGATTATGGAGGAGGCAAGGAAGGGTAGCGCTGAAGTGGCTCAGGAGGCGGCAGCCAGGGCAGCCGCCGGAGTGGGAGCCCAAATAATGCCCGAGGTTCAGGCACTAAAAAATCAGATGCTAGCCAGTAGCCCGAACCCCATGATGAGCATGTTTGCTCAAACTATGCAACCCTTGCTCGGGCAAGTAATGGGTAACATGATGGGAATGTTTCAGCCTCGGCAGCCACAACAAGGGCAGGCACCGGGACCCCAACCAGCCTTTCAGCAACCAGCAGGGCAGGAGGCGAGTGAAGATGAAGTTAAGGAGGCATTTGGATGAATAATGTTGAGCAACAGGCAGCACAGAGCAAGCAACAGGCAGCACAGAGTGGATTATCAGGCATCGCTATTTTGGATATCCACCCTACTACTGGGATTATGAGGCTAAAAATTAACCTGGTACCCCCCGAGAAAATAGGGGAGTTTATTACCAATTATGCTAAGGTCATCACTATGAGTCTCAATAGTGTGAATATCAGTGTTAAAACACATATAGCCGAGAAGGAATAATAGAAGTGATAGAATCAGGAGTAGGATCCCCGAGTTTAGACCAGATAGTAGCACTCGCTGCGCTAGCAGTGATGACCAAAGCTGCCTATTCCCTGGGTAAAGCTTACTCCCCAGGTAGGAGTAATGGCAGCTCCGAGAACCCTAAAGAGCAGGCTGAGCTGCTTGACAAGTTTTTGAAACTCAATCCCGAAGCCCAGCGCGGTGCCATTCGCTACATCGAGGAGATGAGGGAGGGCTATAAGAAAAAGACTAGGACTTGACAAACTTTAATAATTAATATACGCTAAAATGGTAAGCCTGTAGAGCTTGCCGATGAAATCGGCTCTACAGGCTTTTTGTTTTCATCGGCAGCTCAAAGGCTAAAAATGGGGAGTTGCAATCTCTGACCGAAGAGGTTGAGAGGGCAACTCCCCTTTCCTTTTTGGCTGAGGTTGCAGCTCAAACCAGGGGCTACCCGCCCTGGGGAAAATAAAAATACAGGAGGTGGCAACAGTGGCCACAAAAGCAACAGGAAAGGCAAAGTATGTCAGCAGTGTTACCGACCCACTGGCGGTAGACAAGATGACCGATAAGCTGAGCACCTATCTCGGCATTTCGGTTTCTGAGTCGGCAGGCCCGATAGTAAACTATAAGAAGTTTGCTGCTAAAGCTGACGACTACTTCGAGAAACTCTTCAAGAACCAGCAAGCAGCCTACAGGTAATCTGTAGGCTTTTCTTATGCCTATCTCCCAGCAGTTCCAGTCCATATTAGGCTTCGCCACCACACTAGTTACCTTAGCTGGGGTAGCAGTTATAGGTAGAACGGTGACCGGGGCAATGTTTCACCACTCAATACCCGCTGGGGAACTGGATCGGATATCTAAGGAATATGGTTGGTGGGCAGCTAGGAGGGCAGAGTCAGTCTGCCCCCATATGGATGTAGCCTGCGTTGAGAGGGAGGCAAAAAGACTCTACGAGGTAACTAAATACAGGAGGTAGGGAAAAATGGTCATGGCACAACAGGTAGGTGTCCAAAGGGTCCAGGCAGGACAAGTTGCGGTTCAGCCCGGGCAGGTGGCTGTATCACCGTATGCAGCGGCACCAGCCCAGTTTGACATCAGCACTCTCCTTGCCAGTATTATGCCACTAATCATGATGATAATGGTGTTCATGATGTTGAAGCCGATGTTGACCGGTATGGCTGAAACAGCCAAGTCTTAATAAGGCTGGCTAAATTTTAGTAAAAAGGGGGAAAATTACTATGGTAATGCCACGACAAATTATGCCAGGGCAGGTTGTACCAGGACAACTGACTGCGGTCCCAGCTACAGCGGTAGCAGCCAACTTTGACATCGGCACTCTTCTAGCCAGTATTATGCCTCTTATCATGTTGATAATGGTGTTCATGATGTTGAAGCCGATGTTGGCTGGAATGGCCGAGACAGCTAAGTCTTAGTGATAGTAGTAGCAGTCTTAAAAAAATAGTAAATAATTAGTAAAGGAAGGTATTCCATGGGAAAACAAGGTGTAAAAGAGAAGACCATTGACCCTATTAAAGCAATGCAAGCCGGTAATTTGACCACGGCCCAAGCCCAACAGATGTTTAATGGGGTTCTTCCAGTTGGTGACTACAAGGGAGTAGCGGCAATACTAGACTTGGACTTGCTGGTGGTCCAACCGCTCGTCAACGCAGAACTGGCGCACATCCTTGGTATCCTGGATGGCCGTTTAGAGGGGACTGACCTTGTGACGCTGACAACTATTGTCGGTGCTACCAGCCCTATAGGCACAGTGCTAACCGGTAGTTTGACTGTTCCAGCAGGGGAAGTCTGGTTCATTAACGCAGTACAAACATACATTAACTGTACGGGTGCCGCAAATGGCCTTGTAGGGAATTGGCGATGCAGTCTATGGCCTGACAGAGCAGCCACTCCCAGCGTAGCAGGGCAGTCATTCCATCCAGCAGCCGGTCTTGTAGCAGCTGCTGGTGCCACTCTTACTACACTCGATGAGTTTGGCCCGATTGCTACCGCCTGGCTTATCACCAATAAGGTTCCTCTGCTCAGGTTGCCCGCTGGAGCAATCATCACGTTCACTCTGGTAACAGCTACAGCTGAGGTAGATGTTGCCGCTGCCAGCACCCTTAAACTGTATGGCTCAGTTGGCAAACCGCTGGTTGCATAAACCAGAGTAGCATGAGGAGGGTAATATGACTAAATTGACTTGGACTCCCGAGCAGGAGGCTACTCTTGTAAGTGACCGGAAGACTGCTGTGCTTGCTAAGTCAAGGGATGATGCTGTTCTTGCTGGTAAGTTCCTTTTGCAGTACCAGAGCGGATACGGACAGTCGGACCTAACAACCCTGACGGAGGACATAGCTGCGGACTTCGTACCAGCAGTTGCAGCCGGCGTGTATGAATACGCCCTCGCTGCAACCAACCTTGAGGATACGGTAACTTTAACCGCTACTTTGGCGGGTGCATCTATTAGATACACCTATGGGGCTACGGTGAACAAAGTGGTAGCCTCTGGGGTTGGTGAAGCAGTAGCACTAGTTGTTGGCGCAAATGTCGTTACAATTAAGGTGTTGGTTTCTGGTTATGGTCCGGTAATCTACACACTCACGATAACAAGAGCGGCGGAGTAAACCTTGCATGGCGGCTCATAACAGATAGGAGGTAGTCTGCCGATGCGGGGTGAACGAATAAGGCTTGGTTATATGATAAACCTAGAAACGGGATAGTATTCCGTGTAGGTGGACTGTTAGCTAAAAGCTGCTAGGGTAACCTAACAGTAGGAGTAGGGGCTTGTCATGCTGGAATAGGTGTGGCAAGCCCCTCTTGTATAGGATGATGTGGTAAAAATGGCTCTATCAAATTATGTTACTACTCAGCTTCCTAGGCCTAAGGAAGGCCTCTTTGGTTTAAGCCTTAGGGATATTGCCGCAGCAGTTATTCAATTTGGTAGGACCTTGGAGCAATTTAGTAGGCAAAAAGGCAGTTAATTGAGGTTTTTAGATGGCTTTTAGGTTAGGAGGAGAATTATGTTTAGACTCCCGCCAAATTTAGGCGTAGCTCAACAGTATACCGCGGTGAGCCCCAGTGATGTTACTGCTCTTGAGGAGAGCCTTCCAAGTAATAGTCGTATGTTAGTTGGTCTTGTTTTCTCCGAAAGATATTCCGGCTTTGAGGAGGATTGTTCAAGGGCTAATGCTAAATTATTTAGCTTATTCCAAGAACCTGGACTTTCTCCCTGGCCGGAGTATCCTCAGCAATTTATTACTCCCGATGAAGATGGTGAGCCTATTGCCTGGATTCACTATCAATCTTCCCCGGCATGGTGGACGATACTACTGGTAATATTAGGAGGCGTTTTCCTTTTGCCTATTATTGGTGTATTACCAGTGTGGATTATTGATTTTATGTTCCCTGGTTTTACTGAAACGATAGGAACGATAGGAATGATAGTAGTAATAGGTGGTCTTATGTTCTTTTTGCTGCCTATGTTAAAACCGGTAAAGGAAGAGGTAGCAAAATGAACCAGTTAATTATACTACCACAACAACAAGTTCAACCTCAGGAGCAAATACAGGCCTTAATGGTTCAGGCTCAGTGGTTTTCAAGTGTTTTGACGGGATTGGCAGTAGTGGGTGGAGTTTTGTTCCTTTTACCTAAAATAATAAAAGTGGTAAAGGAAAAGTAATGGTTCAGCAAATTTTGCCTTCACAGCTTACCGTATCGCTTATAAGAGGGAGTATTTCCTGGAACTTACCCGAGAGCCTTCAGTTTACTCCTGGCGATACCATAACAATTACTCTTACTATTACCAATCCAACTGAGGAAAGGCGGATATATGCTTTACCTTGGGCGTTGATACGAAATGGAGTAATAGTCAGCGTCGGGTTGGTTAGTGTTGATGATACTAGTGCGTGGTGGATTGATGGTGGGGAATCAGAGGAGATCTCTTTTGAGCTTTCCCCAGAGATTACTGACGCCTACTTCAATATATCCTTGCTCGCTGGAATTACCTTAGAGGAAGAGGAACTAGAAATGGTGGAGGAGATTATTGACAGTCTTACTGTCTACCTTTATTCCACTGCCGCTCCAACGGTTCAACCGCTAGAGGTCCAAGCATTATGGGTTTCACAGGCTATTAGTATTCTAACGACAATAGCGATGCTTGCCTATTTTGGGGCTGAGATGTTGAAGGGAATTACTAGGGTGATAAAAAAAGAGTCATAGTAGTATTTCAATACCTCCGTAATAAGGAGCTTAAAAAGGATTAGGGTGATAAAGAAATGAGCGTATCAATAACTGCTCCTAGTAGTGCTAAAGAAGGCGAAAGGGTTTCGGTATCCGTTAAGGTGACGAATACCTTAGCTAAGTACGCTCCGTTTAAAACCACGATATATGCGGTTCCATATCTTTATCCCGATTATGTTATTGGTGGCGGAACTGATGTTATTAAGAGCGGGGAGTCCAAAACTTACAGCGCCTCTTTTACCATGCCTGATTGCAAGGTTACCGCTTTTGTCTGGGTAGAGCGTTGGTCCCTTGACCACTATGTTTATGATGGTTCCGCTAGTAAAGTTGTCAGCCTAGAGGTAGTACCAACAACCTATCACCTTAGCATCTCTGTCCCCTCCGGTGGTTATGTTACTCCCAGTAGTGGAGACTACTTAGCTAATACTACGGTAACTTTGAGAGCCTATCCGTATTCCGGCTATCAGTTTACCAGATGGGGAGGGGATGCCAGTGGGACGAGTACAATTTATAGCCTCTATATGAATAGTAATAAGAGTGTGACGGCTTACTTTGAGAAGGTGCCCGTGCCCGTGGAGGGCGCAATAATTAGAAAGGAATTGGAGTTTTCTGGTAGTGGTGACGGTATTGTTCCAGTTGCTAATGTCCCCCAGGGTGTAAGGGCGAAGCTCCATGTCTGGGGGAAAAACAATATGCCCATTTCCCAGGGCATGGGAATTTATTGGTTCGTCAACGACCCAGATGGCGGAATAGCAGAGGAATACGAAGACTGGGGAGGCACCATAGGAGCAGGGAAGGACCATGAGTTTATTAGTAGTGGACAGTTCGACTTAGATAAACCAGGGAGATATGGAACTTGGATAGAGCTACTAATGGGCTCTCAGAGTAACCCAGAGGTTGTTGATAGATATATTGGACATTTATGCACCGTAGTTGCCGAACTGGTACCAATATTTAGTGAGCTTGGTATATCATCTTTTAGCAAAAAATAGTAGGAGGGAAAACGATGATTAAAACACTAGAAGTAGCATTAGGGTTAATAGCACCTAGCCAAACTAACCCAGCGGGAGTATTGGTGCCCACTATTGAAGCAGGACAGGTAGTGGCTACAGGTTATTACACTGACCCAAATACTGGGCAGTTATACTACTATGACGCTCCCAATGAGCAGTGGTATTACTACGCAGCAGGGTATATTTACCCACTAGGCATTTCCTGGAAGCCATCACCATCTCCTATAATAGATGTTATTGGTGGGGTTGATACTATCAGGTTTCTACTGAGCTTCAAGTATATTGGTCCAGCAGTAACTCAGAAGTTCTATGCCGTTGTTGGTGATAATGACAAATCAGGAGCATTCGGTGAGTGGGATGGTTGGTGGGTGCGTAAGGATATTACATTACTTAAATGTAGTACCATTACCACCTTCACCGATAAGTATATTGATGTTCCCATTCTAACCGGTAAGGATGGGCAGGATTTTGCCGCTTACTGCAAGAAAGACCAATTCTTTATTGAAGAGGGAAAAGACTCAACACCATATTACTATGATGTTGGCCATGTTATTGAAGCCGAGGGTGAGTTTACCGAGATGAAGATTACCAAATTTGAGAAGGTAGTGTAATAGTGCAGATTACTCAGGTTCAGATAGGGAATTTCCTTTATCCTCTGACTGAAGGGCAACCACTCCCGATTAAAACCGGAGAGGTTATTAGGGTGTTCTTTGCCTTTAGGGGTAAGGTGCCTGAGAGAACCGAAGTACGAATATGGGCATCAGTTTATCATTATGTTTTAGATATTATGAATAGGCAGGAGAAAGCTCAGACCAAGGGGATAATGACATTAGAAGCAACGGAGGAGTTAACAGATTATGAAACATCAATGGATATTACTATCGGTGATATTGGCTCAGGGTTGTATGGACTAATCGTAGAGTTACCGGACTATGATGTTTCAGATAAGATTGATGATTGTTTAGAGGTTGCTGCCGTACCAGGAATATTTGAGATGCTAGGTCCATTACTGATGATGGGGCTTATGG
>JABUBP010000010.1_pt1 | contig 35031 bp, 34 predicted proteins | sample 7240331 | NCBI WGS metagenome assembly JABUBP01 (sample SAMN07256347, study PRJNA390944) | subsurface metagenome | isolation source: Methane hydrate marine sediment | place: Pacific Ocean: Eastern North Pacific, ODP site 1244 | collected 2002 | reverse complement strand
TCCTCGAAGAAACTGGTAGAGAATTCTTTAAAAGAAGAGAAGCCCCCCGGAAACTTAAATCGGCTGTCTCTGCAGAGAAACTCGCGGGAATATTACCGGGTAAATCTCTAACTCTTACTTTAACAGGAATCCCTGCTAAAACTCTTATCGATGCTCTTCTATCTGTTGAAGTTAAAATCCTTTTCATTTTCTTCTCCATTCCAGAATTTAATGGTGCTCGTTATTCGATTTTTGCTTCACCCAAGAATCTATTTCTGACTTGTTGTAACGCCACTGTTTCCCAATCTTTAAGGCAGGAATCTTACCCTGGCGGGTCATTTTGTAAACTGTAACTTTACTCAATCTAAGATAATCTGCTACCTCTTTTATAGTCATTAATCTTTGCATTATTCTTTCCTCTCTTCTTGTGATTTTTTCTTATATCTTTTGATATGTTTTGATTTTTTGTGATATCTTATAATATATTATGTCTAATAAAGAAGTCAAGAAAAATTTAGGACAGACTTAAATTTAGTTGGATTATTGCCATCATCCGTCCAGCAGAGGTTTTATCTCGGCGATAGGAAAAGAAATTCTTATGCTCATAAGTACAGGTGGGAATTATTTCTATATTTTCCGGGAGAACTCCTGCTCGCTGCAACTGGTATGAATTTGCCTTGGCTAAATCGATGGACCAAAATTTTTTCTGGGAGGCTTGAGGGGAGTCTGAAATTATCGAGGCTAAAACTTCTCTTCCAAAAGACTCAAAGCACTCAGTGAAAGATTTTGCTACTGGAGACCAGGAGACTCTATAACATTCTTTGCAAATATGCGGTCCAATGACTACAAGAAGATTTCTTGCTTTTACTCCAAAAATCTCTGCCATTATCTCCACTGCTGGGGAAGAAATATTGGCAACTGTGCTTCGCCAACCGGCATGCAGGAGACCCACTATTTTCCTTTGCGGGTGGAAAAGGAATATGGGAAGGCAGTCTGCAACAAATATGGCAAGAGGAACATTGGGTAGGTCAGTAATAAGCCCATCTGTAGTGGGAAACTCTCTGCCTAAATCTTTCTCTCTAACTATAGCGATACTATTCTTATGTACCTGCTCTCCAGTAGTGATTCGAGAATAGGGTATGTTTAATCGGCGGGCTATTTCTCTTCTCTTTTTTGGGAATTTTGCATTACCTGCACTGCGAGTTGTAATGCCAGCTAAAACAGGAAACTTAGAAGTAAAGGAGATGGGAAGAAAGAAGTCTCTCATTAACCATTAAAATATACAGTATGCACAATTCGAAATTGTGCCCACAAATCTTTAAGTTTTTGCACCACTTCCTGAATCTATTCCGCGAATATATAATAGAAGCTCTTCGGGGTTACTGGCAGAAGCTAAAGCATCTTCCATCTTGACCAGTCCCTTACTATACAATTTCTGTAATGCCTGATTGAAACTTTGCATTCCGTAATAATCGCCTTTTCCCATAGTACCAAGAATTTCTCCTATATTATTTTCTTCTATCAATTTCTTAACCAGCGCAGTAGCAACCAGAACTTCCACTGCAGGTACTCTACCCTTTCCATCAGCTCTGGGCAGAAGCCTCTGGGAAATCACTGCTTTCAAAGTATCAGCCAGTTGCAGGCGAACTTGATTCTGTTGGTAGGGTGGAAAAAGGTCTATAATACGAGTTATTGTTTGAATGGCATCGATCGTATGGACCGTGGATAGTACAAGGCTTCCCAACTGGGCGGCAGTTAATGCTGCAGCCATTGTGGCTAAATCTCTCATTTCACCTACCAGAATTACATTGGGATCCTGGCGGACAATATGTTTTAAGGCAGCAGGATAATCGAGCGTATCTTTACCTAACTCCCTTTGAGTTATAATGCTTTTCTTATCTTGATGGAGAAATTCAATAGGATCTTCGATTGTTATAACATGAACGGAACGTGTGGAATTAATGTAGTCGACAATTGCCGCCAACGTTGTAGATTTGCCACAGCCCGTCGGTCCTGTGACCAATACAAGTCCCCGGTCATTCTCTGAAATCTTTTTTAATACAGGAGGCAAATTTAACTGTTCAAAATTAGGAATTTCAAAAGGCACAAGGCGAAATGCTATGTGAATAGTTCCTTTCTGGAAGAAAATATTGATTCTGAAACGGGCCAATCCTTCTATTGCATAAGACAGGTCGCACTCGTGGTTCTCTTCCAAAATCTGTTTCTGCTTCTCATTTAAAAGGGATAGACCTATCCGCTCAGTATCCTTGGGACTAAGCTGGGGATATGAACTGCGTACAAGCCGTCCATCGATTCGAAAAATGGGTGGACTTCCCACACGGAGATGCAGGTCGGAACCCTTTTTATCAACCATTTCGCGTAAAAGGTCAGCAATTCCCATCTCATCTCCCAAAAATCATCAGAATTACCGGTACTTCTTCTTTCTCCGAAGAATAGCGGGTACTCGCAGGTTCTCCTTCAGATAGCCAGGCTCTCTCAATAATTCCCTCTTGTATTCCCCTGAATCCCCGGTGAACTCTTCATGTCTGAATTCATCTTCCAGAGGAGGTCGTGGTGGAGGAAAGCCAGTAGCAATTACAGTAATTTTTACCACATCTTTAAGGCTCTCATCGAATGCCTGACCAAAGAAGACATTTGCTCCCGAGGCGGAAGCATTGTGAATTAAGTCCATTGCCTCTTTAATTTCAAACATGGTAATATCTCTATTTCCGGTAATATTAACCAAAATACCTTTGGCGCCTGAAATAGAAACATCTTCTAACAAAGGGCAATTTATAGCTGCCTTGGCCGCCTTAGTTGCTCTATCTTTCCCCCGTGCCCAGCCCATTCCCATTAATGCCTCTCCGGCACCAACCATAATTGTCTTCACATCAGCAAAATCAACATTAATCATTCCACGTGATGTAATAATCTCTGAGATACTCTGTACTGCCTGGCGGAGAACATCGTCAGCGACTTTAAAGGCATCCAGAGCAGGGGTAGTTTCATCAATAATGGCAAATAGTCTCTGGTTGGGAATAACGATTAAAGTATCGACTTTTCTCTTCATGTTTTTCAGTCCTTGTTCGGCCTGCTTAAAGCGAATGGGTCCTTCAAACATAAATGGCTTGGTAACCACTCCTACGGTCAGAGCCCCTAAATCTCTGGCTATCTCTGCAGCAACTGGTGAGCCCCCTGTCCCGGTTCCCCCACCCAGACCTGCAGTAATAAACACCATATCGGCACCTTCAAGAGATTCCCTGATTGCATCTCGATTTTCTTCGGCAGCCTGGCGACCTTTCTCAGGATCCCCTCCCACTCCCAGACCCTTAGTAAGATGGGCTCCCAATTGTAAACGATATCCAGCCAGAGAATCACGAAGAGCTTGAGCATCGGTATTTGCCGCAATAAACTCCACGCCTTTTATCTCTGAGGAAACCATGCGATTGACTGCATTGCCCCCACCGCCACCAATGCCTATAACTTTTATATTTGCAGTAAGGCCAACATCCTGCGTAAATTTTAACATCTCCACCTCCAATTGTAAGCACAAATTTTTCCGATTGAAAATCGGAACCTACAAAATTTCAAATTCATCCCCTTATCCACTCTCCCTTTCGGAAGGACTCCAACAAAATACAAGTTCAATTTGTGCATACATAATCAGAATAAAATATTAAAATATCTCCTCAAACCAGTCTTTTATCTTACGGAAGCTCTTGCCGATGATAGAACCTCCCTTTCTTCTTACAGACATCCTATCACTAATAGGAAATTCTTCTTTTTGGGCATATTTAATCAAGCCAATGGCTGTAGCATAATCTGGACTACTGATAACCTCTGAAAGTCCCTCCACATTCTGGGGCATACCCAGTCTCATAGGGAGGTCCAAAATATCTTCACTAATCTCTTTAACCCCGCGGAGCAAAGCGCCGCCTCCGGTTAAAATCCCTCCCGCAGGTATTAAATTATCCCTGCTTATTTTTGTCATCTCTTCGCGAACAAAAGAAAAGATTTCCTCTATTCGCGGCTCGATAATCTCGCAGAGTCTACTGGTCAGGATTGTCTGTCGGGCTTTACCGTCCATACCCAGGATATTTATTTCTACATTATCAGGAATCATCTTCATTTGAGCATAGCCAAATTCTCTCTTAATCCTTGCTGCTTCTGAGAGGGGAACATGGAGACAGTGAGCTATATCTTTTGTAATACTGTTACTTCCAATTGGAAGTGCTCTGGTGGCTTTGAGAGCTCCTTCAATAAAGATGGCTAAATCCACGGTTTGTCCACCAAAATCTATAAGCAGGCATCCCAAATCTTTCTCCTCTGGAGTAACTACAGTTTCTGCTGCAGCTAATACGCTTAACACTATATCCTCTACGTCCAAGCCACTTCTATTAATACATTTAACGAGGTTGTTTATTGTGGTGGATACTCCGGTTACAATGTGCACATGAACTCCCAGATGACTGCCTTCCATTCCTACAGGATCCATTACTCCCCTTTGACCATCAACCACGAAGCCCTGAGGGAGAGTATGAATGATTTCCCGCTCAGGAGATAAGCGAATGGCCCGGGCTGAATCGATAACTCTTAATATATCCTCTTCAGCGATCTCTTTATTAGAACGAGAGATCATAATTGCTCCCTGATGATTGAAACTTTCAATATGACCACCCTCAATTCCCACGTAAACCGTTTTAATGGGAGTATTTGTTGTTCCTTCAGCTTCATCTATAGCTTGACCTATAGCGCGGGTAGTCTCCTCAATGTTAACTACTATACCATTCCGTAAACCACGACAGGATACCCTGGCCGATCCTATTATTTCCACTTCTGGCTTCTGAGTAACTTTACCTACAAGAGCACAAATATTGCTTGACCCTACATCAAGACCAATAACTATTTTCTGTTTCATTTTCCCCTCAATCACACCTTCATTTTTTTCTTACAAGAAAAGGGGTCAGAGTCATTTTTTGCCTCTCGTTTTTTGGCTAAGATTCCAAAAACTCTTCACAAACTATCTTTTTAACCAACAATTATCTCCCCTTTTCCTTCTCTCAAAAATCGCAAGTCAAGATAATTAAAAGTCTTACTATTCTTTAGCAAATCATGGAGGACTAAATTTAGATAAGTTAACTTCTTCTCCAATTGGGTTTCTGTTTCTTTTCCCACAGGTCCCCAGATAAGTAAGGTCTGGTCCAATTTTAGTTTAATTTTTCTGGGATTGTTTCCATCTATATATGAAATTTTCTTGTAAAACCGAAAGTCAACCGCCATAAGCTTAGCCAAAAAATTCACCACTTCTTTCCTTTTAAGAGAATCTTTAGTTCCCAAAATTCTCGGTATATCTCTTGCCTCCCCTAAAAATGTTATTCCCTCTTTGTCTATTAACTCCACTTTATTAGAATGAACACTATCTCTCCCCTCAAGCTGAGCAATAGGAACTCTCTCAGTAATTTTTAGGACTATCTTGTCAGGAAAATCGCGATGGATATCTATATCCTTAATTTGTTTTAAACTTCTTAACCCTCTTTTTGCCTGTCTTAATTTAACTTTGAATATATTATCTCCTTTCTTTATATCCAGTAGCGAGAGAATATCCTTCCTATCAATGTCCTGGTTCCCTTCTATTCTTATCTTTTCTATTTTAAAATAAGTAGAATAAACGAGGAAGTTGTAAATTCCATATCCTGAAAAAAGAAGCGTAACCGATAACAGAGTAAGTCTCAAGACTCTAAAAAATCGCCTCTTCCATAAAATCCTTTTCCGCCATCTTTTAACTTTCAATGTCCATCAACCCTCAATCTAAAGCATAGAATAGAATCTTAACCACCAGTTGTTTAAAATTCATCCCTGTCACAGCTGCAGCTTCTGGCAGGAGACTGGTCTCAGTCATTCCGGGAATTGTATTAATTTCTAAGAGGTAAATTTTGCCTTTTCCGTCCATTACCATATCTACGCGAGTAGCACCTCTACAGCCCAGGGCACGGTGAGCAGAAAGAGCCAGAGATTGGGCCAATTCGTACTGTTCTGGGGGCAATTTAGCGGGCACAATGTGCTTCGACATCCCCGGTTCATACTTTGCCTGATAGTCATAAAATGTTGTTTTTGGTACAATTTCTATTACCGGCAGAGATTCATCGCCCAAAATTCCTACTGTAATCTCTTTTCCTTGAATGTATTCTTCAATTAATATCTTGTCTCCATACCCAAAAGCAGCATTTATAGCACTATCCAGACCATTTGATTCTCGAACTATAGTCACTCCAATAGTTGAGCCTTCTCTGGCTGGCTTAACAATTACAGGGTAGTCCAACTCTCCCAATATATCACCAGGAGTTTCCACTCTTTTCTCAAGGACCTTATATTTTGCCATAGGCAGGTTATGGTAACTGAAAACCTTTTTGGTATAAACTTTATCCAGAGCCAGGGCGCTGGCCAATACCCCGGAGCCTGTATAAGGAATGCCCATCATCTCCAGAAGCCCTTGAATTGTTCCGTCCTCACCGAGCTTCCCGTGAAGAGCAATGAAAGCCAGGTCTATCCCCTCCTTGGCTAACCTTAAGGCAATATCTCTACCCACATCGAGCTTGGACACAGTTAATCCCAGGAAGACTAAAGCTTTGTAAATAGCCTCTCCTGTCCTGAGAGATATTTCCCTTTCTTGAGAACTTCCCCCGCAGAGTACTCCTATTTTTTTCGTCTTTAATTTATCAAGTATCTCTTTCATAAAACTATCCCTACGCGTTTTGCACGGTTAAAACCGTGCCTACAAATCTTCCATCCTATTGTAGGCACAGATTTCCCAATTGAAAATCGGGATGCAACTATCCGAGAGACTCCGAAAACTATCCCTTCATCCCTTCACTATTTTCAATTCTAATTCAAGGTCTATATCAAATTTTTCCTTAACTGTTTTTCGAATTTTTTCGACTAAATTATACACATCTTTAGCTTTTGCCCTGCCACAATTAATGATGAAATTTGCATGTTTTTTTGATACTTCAGCATCCCCAAATCTTGCTCCCTTTAGCCCTGCAGTTTCAATTAACTTTCCCGCCTCGCAGGCTTCCGGATTCCTAAAAACGCAACCAGCATTAAGAGTAGAAACAGGTTGATTCTTTTTTCTCTGTTTAAGACTTTCTTCAATTTTATTTATAATATCATTTTTTTTACCATTTTTCAACCCCAGTTTCACTTCCAGAACTATGGCTTTATCGGGCAACTCACAATGCCTGTAAGAGAAATTTATTTCTTTTCTGTTTAAAATTTTCACCCTTCCATCACTAAAAATTTTTATCTCTCTGGTAACATCACCAATGGAACCCATTTTCGTGCCTGCATTAATAACAATTGCACCCCCGAGACTTCCTGGAATCCCTGAAGCGAATTCTAAACCAGCCAAGCCTCTCTTAGCCAATTTTTCCACCAGAGTAGCCAACTTCACTCCCGCACCAGCTGTTACCTGGTTACCTTCTATGGAAAACTTCTCAAACTCACCTTTCAATTGAACTACCAAACCACCGAATCCCTCGTCAGAAAAGAGCACATTAGTGCCCTCTCCCAAAACAAAGGAATCTAAGTTCTCCTTTTGAGAAAATTCAACTACATTAGTCAGCTCTTCAATGTTTCTCAATTCCAGAAAATAGCTCACCGGACCGCCTATCCTGAGAGAAGTATGCTTAGAGAGAAGCTCGTCAACTCTCACTCTATTTCCTGCCAGTTTTTGCAATCCATCTAATATATCCATTGTGCCTTTCTCTCTTTTGCCTCTTCTCGTATCCTTTCCCCTTCGGGGAGGATTCCAGTTATAAGTTCAGAGTTTAAATTTTGTTTAGAATTTCTTCGCCGATTTTGTAGACATCCCCAGCTCCTAATGTGACGAGCACATCCTGGGGTCGCAGGCTTTTTACAACCTCCTTGATTAGAGCTTTTCGGTCTGAAATCAATGTAACAGTCTCTCTCTTTTCAGCAGGGAAGGATTCCAGGATTAATGATGAAGAGATTCCTGGAATGGGTTTCTCTCCTGCAGAATATATATCTGTGAGCCAAATTCGGCTGACACTATTAAAAGAAGGTCCAAATTTTTTTGCCAGGTCTCTCGTGCGTGTATACCGATGCGGCTGGAAGATAACTAACAGTCTCCTTTCTGGCCAGATCGATTTGATTGTCTCCAGAGTTACTCTTATTTCTGTGGGATGGTGTCCATAGTCATCTATAAATACTATATCCTTTTTTCTGGCTTTAACCTCTAGTCTTCGACTAACGCCAGTAAAATCAAGAAAAGCCTTTCGAATCTTTTCAAATTCTACTCCCAGTTCAATACCTACTGCAGCTGCGCCCAGAGAGTTGAGAACGTTATGAGCTCCAGGAAAGTGTAGTTTGAGTCTGCCCAGATTTTTCCCCGAAAAGCAGAGGTCAAATTCAGTGTGCATCTCTTCGTATACTATATTTTCCGCATAAAAATCATAATTTTTCCCTCTTCCATAAGTATAATATTTTCTCGTTATTCGAGGAATAATCGACTTGATATTTTCATCCTCACCACAAAGAATAATAGATCCGTAAAAAGGAACCTTGTTTACGAACTGGACGAAAGTACTTTTGATGTTATCCAAGGTTTTGTAGTAATCAAGATGGTCATCGAAAATATTTGTGAGAAGAGCGATAGTAGGAGTAAGTTTGAGGAACGAGCCATCGCTCTCATCTGCTTCAGCTACTATAAACTCTCCCTTACCCATCTTGGCAGAAGAGCCTATATTTTTTAAACGCCCACCAATTACTACTGTAGGATCCAATCCGCCCTCGGCAAGAACCATGGATACAAGTGAAGTAGTCACTGTTTTTCCATGAGTACCGGCAATTGTCACTGCATACTTCAGCCTCATCAACTCGGCAAGCATCTCCGCTCGAGGAATAACGGGGATTTTAAGTCTCTTTGCTTGAACCACTTCCGGATTATCAGGAAGAACCGCGCTGGAAGTAACCACCACGTGGGCATTTCCTACCTGTTCAGGCTTATGCCCAATAAATATTTTACCGCCCAGGGATGCTAACCGCTCGGTTACTTCTGTCTGTTTAAGGTCCGACCCACTAATTTTATAGCCCAAATTTATCAGGACTTCAGCAATTCCGCTCATCCCTGAACCGCCTATTCCCACAAAATGTATGTGTTGAATGTTCTTTAACATTCTGGTTTATCCTTTCGACAAGCTTTTACATTGCTTCAATTAAATCGGCCATCTTGCCAGCTGTATCGTCAATAGAAAGTCTTCTCGTATTTTCTGCCATTCCCCTCAACTCTGCCTCGTCGGCAATCAAGTGGATGATGACATCAGCGAGTAACTCACCTGTCAACTGGTTGTCCTCAATAAGTAGACAACCCCCTCTTTTTGATAGAAACTCAGCATTCGCTTTCTGGTGTCCACGAGTTGCATAAGGATAGGGAATAAGAATGCTGGGTAAGCCTTTTGCTATGATTTCAGCGACAGTACTTGCGCCAGAGCGGGAAATTACCAGGTCACAACAGCTATAGGCATATTCCATATGGAGAAGATAAGGGAGAACTCGTGATGAGTAATTTCTTTTCTCGTATTCTTCTTTTACTTCCGAAAATTGTTCAATGCCCACGATGTGTATAATTTGAATCTTTTTTATCAAAGGATTCAAAAAATTTAATGCTTTTACCATTGCTAAATTTATGCTACGAGCACCTTGACTCCCTCCAAAAACGAGAATATTCTTTTTCCCTTCCACCAGATCCAATTTTCGCAAGCCCTCACTTCTCGGGCAACTTAAGATAGATTGGCGAACAGGACTTCCCGTAAGAAACGTCCTCTTTGATGGAAAATATTTTTCTGTCTCTTTAAAACTGACCATTATTCTGTCAACTATCTTGGCTAAAACTCTATTGGCCAGTCCAGGAAAAACATTTGGCTCATGAATCGCACAAGTTATCCTGGATATTTTCGCTGCCAGAACTACTGAGAAGGATAAATATCCCCCCATTCCTACAACTGTATCCGGTTTGAAAGAACGAAAAATTTGTATAGACTGAAAGAATCCTTGGATAGATTTTGCAAAGAAACGGAAAACTTTCAATGAGAATTTTCTTACTAATCCTTCTCCTACAATTTGGAAGAATGAAAATCCACTTTCTCGTGCTATCCTCTCGCCAATCCCTCTTTTTTTTCCTACCAAAATAACTTCATTATTGCGACTTCTCAACTTTTCTCCCAGAGCGAGACCTGGGTAAATGTGTCCTCCGGTACCTCCCAGAACAATCAAAATTTGCATAACAAGCCCCTGTCCCTAGAATTTAAGTGGGGATTTCTATTTACCCCTCCCTTTCGGGAGGACTCCAGTCTTTTTGTCAAAAAGTAGCCTGTCCCCTTTTTTCCCCTTTTTTGTTGTCTTATGTCTGTCGGGAAATATTGAGAAGTATTCCCACTCCCGCCAGCGAGAAGACCAAAGAAGACCCACCATATGAGAGAAAAGGCAAGGTGATCCCTTTAGTTGGCAGACAAGCAGTAACTATACTGATATTTAAAACAGCCTGGAAAGTAATTAAAAAGGTGATTCCCGCAGCCAATAAATTTCCGAATTGATTGGGCGCTCTTGTAGCTATATGTAGTCCCCTCCAGGCAATAATAACGAATAGAAATATTATCAAGCTGGCACCCAAAAATCCGAGCTCTTCTCCAATTATGGAAAAGATAAAATCAGTATAAGGCTCGGGTAGAAAGAATAATTTAGCCCTGGAAGCTCCCAGTCCTTTTCCAAAAAAACCTCCCGAGCCAAGAGCAAGGAGAGCCTGAACAATCTGGTAGCCTATTCTCTGGGCATCAGCCCAAGGATTGATGAAGGTTAGAATTCGTTCCCGGCGATACGCCACATGAAAAACTGCGAAATATAAAAGTGGTATACTTGCGAGGACAAGCGAGAGAAGATGGAAAAGCCTAACTCCTCCCATAAACAGCATCGCCAATACAACCATTCCCAAGATAACCGCAGTTCCCAGATCAGGCTCAGCATAGATAAGTATCAAAAATATTCCTGCTACTGCTAGAATTGGCAAAAGCCCTTTTTTGAAATCCTGGAGCTTGCTTCCTTTCCGGTCTAAAACATCCGCTATATAGAGAATCAAACAAATTTTTGCCATCTCCGAGGGTTGAAAGTTTACCATTCCGAACTTAAGCCAACGCTTGATTTCTCCAGATTCTATCAGCAAAACTAAAACCAGAAGACTAAATGAGAAAACCATAAGCGGTCGGGAAAACTTCTGCAACTTGTTATAATCAATCCTTGCTAAAACAAGCATCAAGAATACACCCATCACTGTCCAGATAATCTGCTTGATTAAAAAGAGATAACTGGTATCGAACTTTTCATGGGATACAATTGCACTGGCACTAAAAACCATCACCACACCTATGAACACCAGGAAGAGAACAACGGAGAGTAGAAAAATATCGCCACGATGATATTCTGGTGTATATAGGCCCTTCTTTAACTTGTATCTCGGGTCTCCCCATTTTCTTTTCTGAGTTTCTAGATCTCTTTTACCCATCTTTTGAAATCTTTCCCTCTTTCTTCAAAGTCGGAATACATATCGAAACTGGAACAGGCTGGCGAAAGAAGAATCGAACTGCCCGGTTGGCTTAAACTATAAGACAACTCTACTCCTTCCCTCATTCCATCTGCTCTGTAAATAGCAACTGAACCGATTAACTCCCTCTCTATTCTGGAAGCAGCTTGACCCAGCAAAATAAGGGCAGCGACTTTTTCTCTAACCAAATTCGCCAGTGGCTTATAAGGCGCGCCTTTATCATAACCTCCCATGATGAGTATAATCGGGGCAGGAAATGTTTCCAGCGCCCTCTTACAAGCATCAACATTTGTCGCCTTAGAATCGTTAATAAATCTCCTCCCATCGATCTCTCGAACTATTTCCAAACGATGTTCTATTCCTGAGAAGGCTTCAATTGCCCTTCTGATTTTACTTCTCGATATACTGAATATATCTCCTATGGCAATGGCTACCAGAGCATTCTCTAAATTATGGGGACCAGGAACTCTTACGTGTTTAACTAAGAGTTCACCTCTATCAGAAGGAACTTTTGCCCTCGAGTCTAAATTAGAAACTATTCTTTTCCCCTTAACAAAAACTCCTTTACGCAAGGCTCTCTTACTACTGAAGAAGATAACTTGAGACTTCGCTTTCCCTTCCATAATCTTACATCTCTTATCGTCTCCATTTAGAATACAGAAATCTTCTTCTGTTTGTTTTTTAAAAATATTGGCTTTGGCCTGGATGTACTTACCCATTGTTCTGTGTCTGTCCATGTGGTCAGGAGTTATGTTCAGAATCACTGCCACATAGGGATGGAAAGACTCAACATTCTCTAACTGGAAACTGCTAATTTCCAGGACCAAAACAGTCCTCTCCCTAATCCGCCCCACCACACCAGATAGAGGAGTACCGATATTACCGGCAACTATTACTTCTCTTATTCCGTTGCTCCTTAATACTGCTGCAATTAACTCGCAGGTTGTGGTTTTTCCATTGGTTCCTGTAACAGCTACCACCGGAGGAGAAGACAAGGTTTCCCAGTGGAGATTAGAAGAGGCAATGTTGAATGCCGCCTCTACTTCACTCACCACAGGGATTTTCAACTTCCTTGCTTTCTCCACCAGGGGATTTTCCTGGGGAACACCAGGACTTACGACTAACAAGTCGTATTCAGAGACTAAATTCTTTAGTCTGACTGAATTCTGGCGACCCAGAAGAATCTTTATCCCTTTTTTAAGTTTTTTAATGTTATTTATTAATTCCCTTTTACTCTTTTCATCGGTCACTGTGACTCTAGCACCCTGAATGGTCAACAGATTAGCTACCGCTAAGCCACTTCGCGCCAGACCAATAACTAACACTTTCCTTCCTTGATAGTTTTCTTTTATTCTCATCTTACCTGAGTTTTAGCGCACTTAAAGCTATTAAGGCCAAAATAATCCCCACAATCCAAAACCTGATTACCACTTTCGGCTCGGACCAACCAATTAATTCAAAGTGGTGATGCAAAGGTGCCATCTTCAACACTCTCTTACCTCGCAGCTTAAAAGAAGCAACTTGTAGAATTACTGATAGTGCTTCAACTACAAAAATTCCTCCCACAATGAGCAAGAGAAGTTCTTGTTTAATCAACAAGGCAACGATACCGATTGTCCCCCCTAAAAAGAGGGAGCCAGTGTCACCCATGAACACTTCTGCTGGATAGCTGTTGAACCACAAAAATCCCAGACCCGCCCCTGCCATTGCACTCAGAAAAATGGAGAGTTCCCCAGCACCAGGAACAGGAACAATGCCTAGATAACCGCTAAACTTAGCGTGTCCTGCCAGGTATGCCATTAAAGCATAGGTCATTGCTACAATAAGGATGGAACCTACTGCCAACCCATCCAGACCATCGGTCAAATTTACTGCATTGGAGGAACCAACGACAAGTAGGATAGCAAAAAACACGTAAAGTAACCCAAAATTAATAAAAAAATCTTTTAAGTAAGGTATATTGAGCTGGGTTACGTATTCGGAATTGGCTGGATAGTAGAAAAGATAAATTACAATAATTAAAGCGAGAATTGACTGCCCTAAGAGTTTATACCTTGCCATAAGTCCCCGACTACGCTTTTTTATTAATTTCAGATAGTCATCAAGGAAACCCAACAGTCCCAACCAAAGAGTAGAGAGGAGAATAATTATGGTGAAGCGATTATCGAGGCGAGCCCAGAGAAAAGTAGAAATAACAAGGCTAACGAGAATGATTAATCCGCCCATTGTGGGGGTTCCTGCTTTCTTCATGTGGGCGGGCGGGCCATCTTCCCGTATCTGCTGACCGATATGCCATTGTTTCAATTTCTTTATTAACAAAGGTGCAATGAATAAACTCAAAAGTAAAGAGGTAAATATAGCAGCTCCAGCGCGAAAAGTTATGTATTTGAAAACATTGAAGGGAAAGAAGTACACATGTAGAGGATAAAAGATATGATAGAACATTTACTCTCCAAAATAACTTCCGTAATAGCAAGGCGTAAGCTTTGCTTCCTCTGTAGGGGACGGACGCAGTTTATGCCGATTTTTCGGCGTGCCGTCCCTTTTCTTGGGCGGCCATCCCGCTAAAGCGGGACCCCTACATTGATGCAGAGTTATCACTCTGCAGCTACAATTGTTGAAAGAGATTTGGTAGTCGTAACCTTTAGGTTGCGTTAAAATTCGCTCCGATTAGTCGGAGCGACTACCATTATCGAAATAAATATTTTATTACCTCTTCCAATCCTATTTTTCGAGATCCTTTAATTAGCACTGCATCCTTTGGCTTAAGTAATTCTTTTAGTTTCCTGGAGGCAACTTTCTTATCTTTAAAAGAGAATATATTGTTCCTTTCCATTCCCCACTTCCCAGCAGCCTGAGCAATAAATTGGGCATCCTCTCCTATGGTGATTAAGCTATAAATTGGGCTAGTAGCCACTATCTTGCCAATCTCCTGATGAAATTTTCGACTCATCCTGCCCAATTCCAGCATATCACCCAAAATGACTATTTTCCGCTGCGAGGGAAAAGAGGAAATAAATTCACTTAATACAGCTTTCACAGAAGTGGGATTGGCATTATAAGCATCGTTAACGATTGTTACCTCGCCATATTTCAGCTTTTCCATCCGCAGTTTGGGAAATTTGAATTTCCCAAGCACGTCAGCCATCAGGGAAAGAGAGACACCAAACTCTTTAGCAACGCTTATGGCAGCCAGCGCATTATAAATGTTATAACGTCCTATACAGTATAAATTAAATTCTTCTCTGTCTCTTCCTACGTTGATGGTGAAAGAAAGTTTTTCTTTCTCTCCGGGACTACTTACTACCACATTACTCGCCCGGACATCAGCTTGAGGGTTTGTTCCAAAAGTAATTATTTTCTGTTTTATCTTCTTAAACTGGCTTCTCAAATGGGCATCATCTATATTTAATACAATTTTCCCTCGCCGAGGCAGAAGTTGAACAAGTTCCATTTTAGCAGAAAGTACATTGGAAATGCAACGGAAAAATTGCAGGTGGGTGACACCAATGTTGGTAATCACTCCCATTTGGGGTAGTGAAATTTCTGCCAATCTCTTAATCTCCCCGGCGTGGTTAGCTCCCATTTCCAGAACCAGAAACTCCGTCTCAGGAGAAATCTCAAAAAGCGTCAAGGGAAGACCGACTATGTTGTTGTAGTTACCCGGAGTAGCTACCACTCTATACTTCGATGAGAGGAGAGATTTCAACATATCCTTTGCTGTCGTCTTACCATTGCTGCCGGTTACTCCCACAACCACAGGATTGAACTTCTGACGATAAAACTTTGCCAATTCTTGCAGGGCAGTCAAGGTATGGGCTACATTTATGGTCGCTATTTTAGCAGCAAATTTTTTCTTCTTAGAAACAACCACCGCCTTTGCACCCTTGTCTATCGCCCCCTGAAGAAAATCGTGTCCATCGAACCTTTCTCCTTTCAGGGCAAAGAAGATTTCTCCCTTCTTTATAGTGCGACTATCAATGGACACACCTGAAATTTCCCCTCGCTGGCTTCCACAAATTAATTTACCCCGCACGGCTCTTATTATCTCTTTTATAGTAAGTCTTTCCATATTATTCCTTCTTGAATCTCGTTTTTTCCGAGAGGATTTTCCTGGCAACTTCGCGGTCGTCGAAGTGAATTCTTCTATCCTTAAATAACTGGTAGTCTTCATGTCCTTTCCCTGCAATTGCGATTAGGTCACCCTTTTTTGCCATAGACAATGCTTTCTCGATTGCTTGAAACCTATCGATGATAGTCTGATAATTACTCTTCCCTTTTCTTTTTATTCCTACTTCAATGTCCAGAGCTATCCGCTCAGGGTCTTCACTCCGGGGATTATCCGAAGTGACGAGTACATACTCACTAAGATCAACGGCTACTTCGCCCATTAGAGGTCTCTTCCCCCGATCCCGGTCACCCCCACAACCAAAAACAGTAATGATTTGCCTGGGTTTTAATTCCCGACAGGCGTGCAAAAGCTCCCGCAAAGCTTCATCGGTATGTGCATAATCGACTATCACTGTAAATGGCTGCCCACAATCGATTTTTTCGAACCTTCCAGGAATAGAGGGGACTTTTTCCAATCCACGCTTGATAATGTCCAAATTTATCCCTTGTCCCAGGGCCACAGTACTTGCAGCTAAAGCGTTATATACATTATATTTTCCAATTAAAGGCAAAGAAATCTTCACTTCCCCTCTCGGAGACAGCAGAGTGAAGGTAGTTTTCTCCAGATTCAATTTTATACTCTTTGCTACAACGTCGGCTTTCTTTTCAATCCCATAAGTAATTATCTTTGCCTCTGTCGATTGGATAATTTTCTCTGTTGAGGGGTCGTCTAAATTCAAAACTGCCAGTTTCTCCCTTTCTTTCCGAGCATCCTTTCCTAAAATAGAGAAAAGTTTAATCTTTGCTTCCAAATACTCCTCTATGCTCTTGTGAAAATCGAGATGTTCACGACTCAGGTTAGTAAATATAGCACTATCGAACTCGCATCCTTCCACCCTATCTAAACTTAAGGCATGAGAAGAGACCTCCATAACTACTGCCGAGAACTTTTCATTTACTAACTTTCGCAGTATTTGCTGCAGGTCGGAAGATTGGGGAGTGGTGATCGGGGCAGGTAATATTTTCCCTCCCAATCGATAAGCAATCGTACCCAGGACTCCTACTTTTGCTCCATTCTCTTTGAAGATGGCTTCAGCGAGATAACTGACTGTCGTTTTCCCATTGGTGCCAGTTATCCCGATTATGTTTAATTTATCGGAAGGATGATTATAGAATATGGTGGCAAGCTTGGCTAAAACTTTGCGGGGATTCTCCACTACAATTTGAGTAGCAGAGCCTCCCCATCTGGAGGGTCTTGTTAATTTTTCTATTCTTTTAGAAGAAATAACTACTGCAGCGCCTGCTTCCAGAGCCTGGGGAATATAGTAATTTCCATCTTCTGTGTAACCAGAAATGGCCACAAAGATGTAGTCTGGTTTAACTTGGCGAGAATCGCAAGTTATCCCCTCTACGGAAAGTTCTGTGGAGCCATGTATTTCTTTAACACCTATCGGTGGTAATAGGTCGTTTAGCCGGACCATTTTTATAACCTATATATGAAATCTTATGAAAGTAAAAATATTCCTCCCTTTCGGGAGGAATGCACAGGGAAGTCTGAAATCCCCCGTTAGAGCGGAGGACCAATATAAGCCGTCTCCTGGGGCAAATTCCTAAACATTTCCTGGGAATCAGGCGGGATACCCAGATGGTGCATAATTCTCAATCCCACTCGTGCGAATACCGGCGCAGCTACGCTTCCTCCCCAGTAATATCCCTGTGGCTCATCCAGTATGACTAAGATAGTAACCTTCGGTTGCTCTGCTGGGAGATAACCAATGAATGAGGCAATGTAGTTTGTATCAGAATACTTGCCAGTTTCTGGGTCAAATTTTTGAGCGGTTCCCGTCTTACCAGCTACCCTATACCCCATAATTTTTGCTTTTTCCCCCGTGCCCTTCTCCACAATTCGGCACAAAATATTAGTTAAAGTTTTCGCTGTTTTATAGGAAATCACCCCTCTAACCGGGCAGGGCGGGAATTCTTTCACTACCTTCCCACTGGGATCGACGATTCTCTTAACAATCATAGGCTCCATCAGCACTCCTCCATTGGCTAAACATGAAAATGCAGAAATAAGCTGGATGGCAGTTACTCCTATGCCCTGCCCGAAAGAGAGGCGACTGAGAGATATCTCTGACCAATCTTTTGGCTTCTTCAAAATTCCCGGCGTCTCCCCCGGCAACCTAATTCCTGTGAAGTTACCAAACCCGAAATCTCTGACATACTGGTACAACTTATCTTTCCCTAACAGTTGCCCAGCTTTAGCCATTCCGATGTTGGACGATTTTTCAAGAACCTGGATAAAAGTAAGCCAGTCCTCACCTTCGTGGTCTCGAATAGGAATCCCGTTGAATAAGTAGACCCCTTCCTCACAATAAAAACGATCTTCCAATGTGACGAGGTTCTCTTCCAATAATGCTGCAGCTACTATTGGTTTAAAAGTAGACCCCGGCTCAAAGATATTGGAGATCGCAGGATTCTTTAAGTACTTGTATTTCCCCGAAGAAGAGCTATTTCCATTAAAGGATGGAAAGTTAGCTAAGGCTAAGAGCTCTCCGGTTTTAGAATCTTGAACAATGATTGTAGCCAGTTTGGCTTTAGTCTCGTTGTAAGCCTTTCTCAACTCTACTTCCGCAATGTATTGGATTACTCTATCGATTGTGGTAACTACACCGCATCCACTTACTTCTGACCGATAAGCAGTGTCGGCAGCGATTACTTCCCGACCAAAACCATCTTTTCTTCTTATAGTCTTTTTAGTTTTTCTTCTTAGGGTTCTGTCAAAGAAATTCTCAATTCCCGATAGACCTTGATTATCTAGACCGGCTAAACCGATTACCTGGCTAGCTAACTCATTTTCTGGATAGAACCTTTTGCCTTCGCTTATAAACTTGATTCCTTTAAAACGCAAACCTTTAATCTTTTCTGCAATTTTGGTATCGATTTTGCGTCTTAACCAGACGAATGAATTGGAAGTTTCCAGTTTTTTGCGAATTGCCTTCTCGCTCATATGGAGTAAAGGAGCTAACTTTCTGGCTGTCTTTTCCGGATTAGAAATAAAAGAAGGAATGGCATAAACCGAACTAACTTCAAATTCTATTGCCAGTTCCTTCCCATTACGGTCATAGATCGTGCCCCTTTTGGAATTGACTTGTCTAACCGAGAAAGATTGTTTATCCGCCATCTTCCGGTAACGATGATGGCTAACAATCTGAATATAATACAATCTAATTTCCAATACGATAAGAGTAAAAATTACTATCAACATAGAACTAATAATGCGAGTTTTTCGAGGCACCTTTTGAATCCTCCCGGGCAATAAAAAAAGCTTTATTTGTTGAAGTTCTATTTTGTTTAAAATTTACCTCTAGGAAAAGGATATTTTCATGCTGAGGAAAAACCATCTCTTTCTTTTCTTGCGCAATCTTATCAATATTTGCGAGATTAGTATAGTGATGCAATTTTGTTTTTATGGCGCGATTTTTGTTTTCCAACAACCTGAGTTCCCTCTTTAATTCGTTAATCTGATAACTAAGCGTGACTACTTCTGCACATTCCCAGACATAGAATAGGAAAATCAACAGCCCACCAATAAAAAATAGAAAGTAATGTTTTTTAGGCTGCCTTCTCTTTTCTATCCCCATTATTTCACTTTTCTCCATAGTTTCTTGGAGTGTCCCGACAAGTCGGGACCAAATCAGGGGTGAAGGGGATCCATCTCCCCTGCCCGCAATTTTGCGCTTCTGCAACGTGGATTTATTTGAAGTTCTTCTCTTGTGGGAGTAACTGGTTTAGGAAAAACTGCCTTCAAGCCCTGTTTTCTATATTCCCGAAAGAAATTCTTGACGATTCTATCCTCCAAAGAATGGTAAGAAATAACACAAATCCTCCCACCCTTTTTTAGAAACCCTGCGGCCTGGGGAAGTGTCCTCTCCAAAACCATTAACTCATCATTTACTGCTATTCTTAACGCCTGGAAAGTCCTGGTAGCCACGTGAATCCTTCTGGGCCAGGCTGAACGGGGGATTGCTCTCTTAATGATTTCTACTAACTGAAAAGTAGTCTCAACAGGCCCCTTTCGTCGGGATTCAACCACTCTCCTCACAATTCGTTTAGCCCACCGTTCCTCTCCATATTTATATAAAATCGCTACAAGTTCATCGAAAGAAAGAGTGTTCAAAAGATATCCCGCAGTCAATCTCGTGCTTTCTGACATTCGCATATCTAAAGGTCCGTCCTTTTGAAAACTAAAACCCCTGGTGGCGTCTTGCAGTTGCAAGCTCGACAAACCCAGGTCAAATAGAATGCCATCAACTTCTTTGATTCTCAATGACTCCAGGATAGTTCCAATTTCAGAAAAGGCTCTCTCAAAAGTGAGCAAGTTTTCTTTATATTTTTTAAGATTTTCCTTTGCTCTTCTTATCGCTTCTCCATCCTGATCGATTCCGATCAGGAGTCCACCTGGCAAGATTACCTCCAGTATCCTTTGAGCGTGACCACCTTCGCCCAGAGTAGAATCTACGTAGATTCCTCCTCTCAGACAATTAAGGTTATCTATCACCTCATCAACTAAGACTGGAATATGTCTTGATTTTTCCACTGTGTCTCTGGAGTAGCTCCGATTCATCGGAGCGTTTGAAAGAGGGTGTCAGATTCCCAGGTCAACCAATTTTTCAGCTACCTCAACAAACTGCTTTTCGGCTTCCTTCTGGTAACGTTCCCAGTTGCTTTTTGACCAAATCTCTATGCGATCTAACACTCCTACCACTATTACCTCTTTTTTTATGTTTGCGTAACTACATAGAGTCTTAGGAATCAGTATCCTTCCTTGGTCATCCACAGGACATTCGTTTGCTCCGGAAAGGAAAGTGCGTAAAAACTTACGGGCGTCGGCTTTAGTTAAAGGAAGAGTTTTTAGCCTTTCTGTAATTTTTCTCCAATTTTCGGGAGTGTAAACAAATAGACAACCTTCCAACCCAGAAGTGATAATAAACTTTCTTACGTTTTGACGGAGCCTGGCAGGAATGAACAGCCGGTTTTTTCCATCTAAAGAATGGCGATATTGTCCAATTAACACCTTTTCACCACCTTACACCACTTTTCCCCACTGTGACAAAGATTATATACCAACTTTGTTATTTTGTCAAGCAAAAAATGAAAGTAATAAAAGTAATAAAGGAGTAGCAGACTTTAGTCTGCGTATGAAAAGATAGACGCTCCGATGAATCGGAGCTATTCCTCGTAACTCGCAACCCGAAGGTTGCGGCTACCATAAGAAAAAGATACTCTAAAGAGTGCCCGACCAAACTGGTCGGGCGCCGTTTACGGTGCCGTTTATTAGATAAAAAAATCCCGGGAGATAAATTGTTTACCTTCCCGGGAAAATTTTTTCTAACCTTTAGCTTTCCTCTACTCTACCTCTTCCCCACCTCTTGAATCTGTGCCTACAATGCATTATCTTTTATAATTCATAACTCATAATTACATAGTATCATCTGGTGTATTTCTGTTGGTCTTTTGGCACATACCATTTGATGAAGTTATAGCCAATGCCTGCAGGAGCCACTTCAATACCATGAAACCTTTTATGGACCGCGGGAAGGGCATCAGCCACATATAAGAAAGTATAGGGTTGCTCTTCAGCTAAAATGGTATGAATCTTATGATAGATTTTTTTTCTCTTTTCCATATCGAAAGTACGCCGTCCTTCCACTAACAGGCGGTCGACTTCCGGGTTACTATAGGAAACGAAATTGTACTGCCCCTCCTTGATCTGGGATGAGTGCCAAATAGAATACTGATCGGGATCTCGGGAAAGGCTCCAACCAAGAATTACCGCATCAAAATTCTTCTTGTCAATATACTGATGAATGAAAGAAGCCCATTCCAAAATGCGAATTTTTACCTGGATGCCCACCTGTTTAAGGTTAGACTGGATAATAGTAGCACAAAGCTGGCGCATCTTGTTACCCTGATTGGTCATAAGGGTAAAACTGAATGGCCTACCATCCTTATCTAAAATTCCATCCCCATCTCTATCTTGCCAGCCACAATTATAGAGTAATTTCTTAGCTTTTTCGGGATTGTGCTCGTAAACAAGGATAGTTTTATTATAAGCCCAAGAAGTTGGAGGAAAGGGTCCTGTGGAGATTTGACCCAAGCCCAGAAGAACTCCGGCTATGATTTCCTGCCTGTTTACAGCATAAGTTATTGCCCGACGAACTCTCTTATCCTTAAACAGGGGATTTTTCAGGTTATAGCCAAAATAAGTATAGCCAAAACTGGGATAGCGAAATTTATTAAACTTGTCCAGAAACTCCTTGCTTACGGCTTCTTTTTGGAATTGGTCTGGAGTCAGCCCCATTGTATCTATCGTCCCCTTCCTCAGCTCCAAAAACTGTACTGCCTGGTCTGGCACAATCCTGTAGATTATACGATCGATATATGGCCTCCCTTCAAAATAGTCTTCATTTGCTTCCAGGACTATCCGCTCATCTGTCTTCCACTCCACAAATCTATAAGGCCCTGTTCCAATGGGGTGCCGGTTGGCAGGATGGTTATTAAAATCTCCTTTCTCAAAAATATGCTGGGGAATAATTCCCATACCCCAACTTTCCAATCCAGGAGAGAAAGGCTCCTTATATATTATCTTCACCATGTAAGGGTCAACAATTTCCAACCTGTCAATCATAAGGTAATCCGAAGCATAGGGCGTCCTAGTATTGGGGTTGACCAACTTTTCATAAGTAAATTTAACATCATCACTGGTGAAAGGTTCTCCGTCATGCCAGTTCACATTTTTGCGGAGATGGAAGGTAATTACCAGCCCGTATTCAGATATATCCCATGATTCTGCCAGCTCTCCTACCAGCTTGAGATTTTTGTCATATTTCACTAACCCGTTATAGACATAACCATTTATGTCACCGGAAGCGCTGTCACTGGCAAGAATAGGATTCAAATAACTGGCATCTCCAATAGATGCCTCGATGATTGTATCTCCATAGGCTGGTTGGGGAGGATGTTGTTCACTGGTAGGTGTTCTATCCTTTGGTGGTTTAGGGGAGGGTCTTTTTGCAAAATAGAAGAGTAACCCAGTAAGAGCAACTGCTACTACTAGGACAAGAATTGTAATGACTTTTCTCATTTCTTCTCTTCATCAAAAAATAGGGTCAAAAAATGGGGTCGACTCTATTTTTTGGATGTCCTACTATCTTGGATGTCCTACCGGGATAATGTAGAGTGGTATATTATCTTTTGGTAGATACAGCGTTTTTTGCACAGCAGTGTCGTCAAATGCGCCAATAGGAGCTGAACCCAAACCCAGACAGACTGCCTGAAGGTGAATATTCTGGGCTATATGGCCTGCCTCTATGTGAGCATACCTCATGCCCCTCTCTCCATATTTCCAACATATTCTATCGTACACGCAAGTAATTACAAAATTGACTGCTGCCTGGGCGATTGCCTCCTGTCGTAAGGCGGCGCGGGAAAGGGAAGAACGGAGGTCTTTGTCCGAAATCTCTTTTAAACTGTGGTTTGAAGGAAAATAGTGAAAGACCCCGTTGGGAGAAACGAGATAGATTTCCATGGGGTAGAGAGCGCCTGCAGAGGGAACAGTCTTGGAAGCACCGGTCACTGAATCGACATCCCTTTGCCCATACGTAGCCCAGAGAAGCTGAGAAATTTCATCTAAAGACAATTCTTTTTTACTGAAGCTCCTAACCGAATGCCTGTTTACTATCGCCTCCTCGAGGCTCATCCTGCCAGTCGTTTTAGGCCGGGGTAACTTAATATTTTCCTCCTTCACTTTTCCTTTACCTCCTTTGAGAACTGAGGCGTTTACCTGTTCTACGAACATCCCGAAAAGGGGAAGAAATAGAAAAGATAAAATAAGAACTATCCTGAACAGAATTCTTCTCATCTATCTCCTGAAGCAGTAGATTATTCTTTGCGTTTGGCTATTTCTGCTTCAATAATTTGAATTGCTTTTTCCGCTTTCTCCCTCTGGTCAGCTACCAGAATAACTACATCACCCTCCTTAACTCCGAAAGCCTCCTCGATGTTCCTTTTGTCTTGCTTATTGAGACCATATTTTGGTAGTTCATCGGTGGAAATAAATCCTTTAACCCCGGCTTCTTTCTCAACTTTCTTAGCCAGACTATCTGTGAGCTTCTGGTCTTCAATAAGAACTCCGGCAAATCCTTCAGCTTTTATTCCCACGATGACTCCTCCTGAATCTAAGACCTCTCTTATTACATGGGAATTAGTTTCGCTGAGCAAATCGTTTATCTCCTTCATCCTTTCTCACCTCCTTTCGCTTCGCTCAATCCGGCCGGGGTTCTCACCATCTCGAACCCGTCGCCAGACTTGTCGCTCCTTACTCGTCGCGACGGCGACCCTTTCGCTTCGCTTCACTCGGTGACCCGTTCCGATTCATTTATCGGAACGTCGCTAACACGTTCCTCCTTATTCGTCCCGATTTCATCGGGACCCTCCTTTCGCTTCGCTTCACTCGGTGACCCGTTCCGATTCATTTATCGGAACGTCGCTAACACGTTCCTTCTTATTCGTCCCGATTCATCGGGACGACTACGTTCTACATTCACTTATTTTTAAACTAAAGTGCAGTAGAGACCAGGGTTTCCGTAGCGGAAACTCCATCGATTGCCCTAATGTTCTTAATCACCAATGAAGTCAGGGCATTTAAATCTTGAGCTTCCACAGTGGCTACAAGGTCCCACCGACCAAAGACAGCCTGAACTTTATTGACCCCTTTTATATCCTTGATTTTGGCGAGAACCGCTTCCTCCTTTCCTGCTTCCAACCTGAGTAGAATTAATCCTATCATTGACCATCACCCCCCTATTTACCGCTGTAGCAGCAAAGCGCTGTCCTTAATTCTACAATTTCGTTTCTCGTAAAAGTTCTGCCATTATCTCCGAGGAGAGTGGCTCGATATAGAAACCAGAACTCCAAGAGAAACCTTCGACCTTCACAATATGGGGAAGTATCTCTAAATGCCAATGGTAATCCTTATGTATTGTCTCCCAGTAACCTACCTTTGGCCGCATGTAAGGTATGGAATGGATCATATAGTTGAGTGGCGGATCCTCCAGCAGTTTACAAATCTTGCTTAAAGTCACTTTCATGATAGCTGCAAAATCAAAAAGTGTGCTATCATCTTCCTGAGTAAAATCTGCATTGTGTCTTTTGGGAAGTATCCAGGTTTCAAAAGGAAGACGTGGAGCAAATGGAACATAGGAGAGAAAAGATTTGTTCTCCTTAACTATTCTTAGACCCGCTTCCAACTCCTCTCTAACTACATCACAGAAAACACAACGCTCTTTCTCTCCGTAGTAACTTTTAGCATTTTCCAATTCGCCTTTTACACTTTCGGGAGTAAGGGGTAGAGCAACCAACTGAGAATGAGTGTGTCCCAATCGGAAAGGAGAACTGGGTCTTTGATTCTTGAAAACTATAGCATATCTGAAACGCTTATCTTTTTTCAAATCGATAATTCTTTTCTGATAAACGAGAAGAGCCTTCTTTATCTGTTCCTCAGGCAAATCGCTTAAGTTCTTGATGTGCTCAGGACTCTCGATTATTAACTCGTGTGCTCCCACATTATTCATTACATCGTATATGCCCACACCACGCCTCTCCAATTCTTTCTCTATTTCCAGAGCCTTCTCTTTGCTGGGAAAGACTCTTACGCTCCAACCCGGTTGGTCTGGCAGAGTACCAGGCTTTCTTAAAGCATAGATTTCTTTAGGTGTCTCTTTCTCATTTCCCGAGCAGAAAGGGCAGGGTTTCTCCTTGACCCTTATTCCAGGCTCCAAAGATTTGAAGAATTCCTCTTTCCCCTTAGTATTGGTAATAATCCACCCTCCGGAAATTATATCTTTTCTCAATTCAGCACACATTTCTTTTCTTTCTCCCTAAAGTTTTAATTAATTCATTGTAAGAAATAGTATTTAATACGTCTCTTCTTTCAAGCCAGCCTCTACGAGCAACGGCAACTCCTAAGCAGAGATTCTCTGTCTGATTCAGGGTGTGAGCATCTGTTCCGATTCCCATAAGGATACCTCTCTCTTTTGCCTTCCTGCAGTAGATATCATATAGGTCAAGCCTCTCAGGATAGGCATTGATTTCTAAGAAAGTCTGTGTTTTCTGAGCAATCCTTAAAACTTTCTCCATATTTAGTGCATACGGTTCTCTCTTACCCAACAGCCGGCCTTGTGGATGGGCAATCATATGCACATACTTGTTTTCCATCGCAGAAATTATTCTTTCCGTTAGCTGCTCCTCTGACTGTTTGAATCCAGTGTGAATGGCAGCGATAACCAGGTCGAGTTGAGATAAGAGCTCATCGTCATAATCTAAGGACCCATCAGAAAGGATATCCACTTCCATACCGCAGAGAACCTTAAAGTTTTTATTCTTTTTGTTAATTTTTTTTATCTCTTCGATTTTCTCGTAGACTACATCGGGGCGGAGACCTCCGGCAACCCTCAGTGATTGAGAGTGGTCACAAATTCCCACCCACTCCAGCCCCATACTTTTTTCCTTTTCTGCAATTTCTGTGAGTTTTCCTGCACCATCGCTGTAACGGGAATGAACGTGCAAATCACCTTTAATGTCGCTCTGGGCAATCAGTCGAGGAATCTTATTTCGCGAAGCCATCTCAATTTCTCCTGAGGCCTCTCTTATTTCTGGCGGAATATACTGAAGTCCCAATTTATTATAGACTCCTTCTTCGCTCCCACCAGCCACCCTTGTTTCTCTCACTGGTCTTGCCGAAACAGCTCCCTTTCCCCGAGTGGAAACTCTACCCGATCTTTTTCCCAGTTTAAACAGACCATATTCATTTATTTTATACCCTTTCTTTCGAGCCAGTTCGCGAAGAGCAATATTATGGTCTTTAGAACCAGTAAAATACATCAGGGCAGCCCCGTAAGATTTTGGCTTAATCACCCTCAGGTCAACCTGTATGTCCTCGTCAAGAATTATGCTCGATTTCGTCTCCCCCTGAACCAGTATTTCCTTCACCTGAGGAAGATTCACAAATTTATCCATTACTACATCAGATTTTTTTGCCGTACATAAAATATCTATATCTTTAATTGTCTCTTTCTTTCTGCGAATACTACCAGCCAGATTTATATCTTTAACATCAGGACACTTCTCCAATTCTTTTATGATTGGTTTTGCTAAAAATAGTGCTGAGGAGAGGAGAATCCTTTCTCCACCTTTTCTCACCATTTGAATGCCTCTTAGGATATTCTCCTCGGTCTTCTCCCCCAAACGGTGAAGCTTGCTCAAACGGTGTTCTTTAGCTGCTTTCTCCAGTTGGGCAAGGCTCTTTATTTTTAACTCATCATATAGAGTTTTTGCTGTTTTAGGCCCTATTCCCGGGACAGAGAGAATTTCCAGAAGCCCTTCAGGAAAAACTTTCTTTAACTCGTCAAAATACTTTAATTTACCCGTTTCCAAATATTCCTTAATCTTTTTTGCTATTCCCTCTCCCACACCAGGTATGGTTTTCAGTTTATCATTACTTACGAACTTTTCGATCGGTTCGGTAAGAGCGGCAATATTTTGAGCCGCTTTCTCGTAGGAGCGCACCCGGAAAGGGTTCTCCCCCTTCAATTCTAAAAGTTGTCCGATTTCCTGGAGTAATTTTACAACTTCTTTGTTTTTCATTCCCTATTTACTCCCCTTCCACCTCTCTCAGGAACTTTGCCGCTGCTTCTGGGGAGGGTGGATTAATATAGAAATCGCCACCCCACTCAAAGCCCCTGGCAAGCATAGCATGGGGCAGAATCTCGATGTGCCAGTGGTAATCCTGTTTAATAGTCAGCCAGAATCCTGCCTCGGGAACCATAAAGGGAACAGTATGAAGAACAAAATTTAAAGGAGGGTCTTTCAATAACTTGACAGTCTTCATAATAGTAGATTTCAATTTCTCTGCCAACTCCCAGAGGTCTTCTGCAGGTACATTTGTAAAATCGCATTCGTGCTTTCTGGGAAGAATCTGGGTTTCAAATGGAAAGCGGGAGGCAAAAGGAGCCAAAACGATAAATTTATCTCCAGCGCTAACAATCCTCTCATGGGAATATAATTCTTGTTTGATTATGTCACAGAAAATACACCTTTCTTTCTCTTCATAATAACTTTTAGCTGAAGATAACTCCTCCTTAATACTTTTAGGAATCAGGGGCAGAGCGATTATCTGGGAATGGACGTGTAGCATAGAAATTTCTTCCCCATAACCCTGATTACGGAAGATGAGACCATATTTCAGAAGAGAATTCTTTTTCAATTCATTTAACCTAACCTGATAGACACGGAGAACTTTCTCTATCTGCTCAAGGGGAAGCTTCGAAATATGGGTGATATGTAGAGGAGATTCAATTACAATCTCATGGGCTCCATATCCATTTATTGTATCAAAAAAGAAGAAGTCACCCACTCCTTTTCTTTCCAAGTTTTCATTGAGCCCGACCACTCCAAATTTACTGGGAATTACACGCACCGCCCACCCCGGGGTATCGGGTTTACTCCCCTCCTTACGGAGCGCAAATGCTTCTGGTGGAGTTTCCAGTTCTCTCCCTTCGCAAAAAGGACAATCCCTCTCCCGCTCTTCCTTGCGGACAGTGATTAAACCAATTGGTGTATCCACCTCCTTCCTCGTAGCAGTAATCATCCATCTTCCGGAGATGGGGTCTTTTCTCAGTTCTGACATCTTTTCCTCCCTATGTGAATTCAACCCCTGCAAAAATTAGGTTCTCAGGGGCTGGATAAATCTGCCTGTGCTATTTGTTCTCTACTTCACAACAATACCTGCATATCCTACAACCGCGGAATAATCTCCTGAGGCTTCTGCACTGGTATTGTACAACACCAGCTCACTCTTCTTTGCCCCTAACTCTTTACAGGCAAAAATCATTGTAGCCGTTGGTCCTGGACCACACATTGAAATATCATTTTCCATTACTGTCTGCAGTAGATTTTCTGGATCGAGTTTTAAGATTTTATCAATTGCCAACTTGTCTTTTCTTTCAGCATCTTTTTGGGACTCATAGTGGGTCATATCCGACGAAGCAACAATTAGACAAGGAGCTTTAGATTTAATTACCTTAGCTATTGCTTTACCCAATTTTTTACAGGTGGAGATTCGATGGTCCCGCATACAAATGGGAACTATGGCGAAATCAGTCTTGAAATACTGAATAAATGGCAGCTGAACCTCCAGCGAGTGTTCGGATAGATGAGCCTGCTCATCCTCCTGTGCTAAATCACCAGATTGGGAAAGCAACTTTTTTGCCAGGGAAGAATCTATTTCTACTCTGCCATTGGGCATTTCCCACTCACCTTCTGTCATTATGGAAACCTCTGCGCCAATACCGGTATGGTTAGGCCCAATGATAATAATAGTATCGGGTAGGTTAATCTTAGAATAGACTGCTCCAGCTACCTTTCCTGAATAGAAATATCCTGCGTGGGGAACCACTATTCCCAAAACGTCCTCTCTCTCAATATCGCTCCTGAGATATTTCCCGACCTGTTCTCTTAGTGCTTCCGGGTCTCTCATATAGAACCTTCCTGCTTGTGTTGGTTTTCTAATCATCCTTCCCCCTTTTAACTTTTATTAATTGACCCTACAGAGCTTGTACTGTCTCTAAATGTGCTAATCTTAAAGGTTCAGGAATCTTTTCTCTTCGGCAACAAGTGAGGATGATGTCCAATGCCTGATCCAGGTCGATCCTGTACCCTTGAGAAACGAATATGGGCTTTACATTTTTCTTAGTGCGCAGAACCGCCCCAATCAGCTCTCCTTCCTCGTCTTTCAAAAAAGTATAAGCTCCTTTTAAATTTACAGGCTCCTCATAACGGCCATATAGAATAGACTTGGCACAGCCAATCGTGGGAAACCCTAGTAAAAGACCCATGTGGGTAGCCAGCCCAAATCTCACAGGGTGTGCAATTCCCTGACCATCAAAAATGATTATATCGGGAGATTTTTCCAATTTTCTTAAGGCAACTATTAGAACAGGACCCTCGCGAAAAGTGAGTAGCCCGGGAAGATATGGAAATATTCTCTCAGAAGCTTCCATAGCTCCCTTTTTTTCCACCAGTTTCAGCTCAGGGAAAGTAAGCAAAACTACACTACCATAAGCCTTTCTTTTCTTCTCATCATACCCAACATCGCAACCGGCAATAAAACCTATCTCACTTATAGACTTAAAAGAACTTTTCAATACAACTTTGTTTTTCAACTTCTCCTGGATTTCTCTAGCCTTCTCTGGAGATACCTGCCAGGAATGAAGATTCTTAACTTTCATTTCTTCAAGATAACCCCTTCGGGGTTACTTCCATAGGGGCTTTGCCCCTCTGGCGCTTACCAAATGTCCACTGGACATTTGCTTCTCTGTCCTCCAGGGCGCTCACCATCTCGCGCCCGTCGCTAACACGGAGCTCCTTATTCGTCGCTCCAGCGGTCCTTCGGACCCGGGGCGCTCACTGTCTCGCGCCCGCGCCTTTCCCTCGCTTCGCTCGGTCGTCGCTCCTTATTCGTCGCTCCAGCGGTCCTTCGGACCCGGGGCGCTCACCGTCTCGCGCCCGTCGCTAACACGGAGCTCCTTACTCGTCGCTCCAGCGACCCTTGAGGGAAACCAGATTGTTTCCCTCAAACTCCCTAATCCGCATAGGAATTTTTCAAATTCCGATGCTATAAATTTAGCAAATTTATACTTGCATTGCAAATAAAAATTTATTGTCAAAAGGTCTGTCTCCAACCTCTTTCCAGCCCTAATTCATCTGCCATCTTCAACACTGCATCATATTCTGTTTTAGAGATTCTTCTTGAGAGTTCTGGAAATTCAAAAGCCAGGTGAGCAGGATGGTATTGAGCCATAATGGACATATAAGTATTTTGGGAAATATTCTTGGCAATGAACTCTAAGACTCCTCGAGAACCAACTATGTCTTCAGGCATAACTAAGTGGCGAATAAGAAGTCCCTGCTTGGCAATCCCTTCTTTATCCATTTTCAGGTCGCCGACTTGCCGATGCATTTCTAGAAGTGCCTTCTTGTTGACTTCAAAATAGTCGGCTGCCCTGGAGTATGTCTGAGCACTTTGGGAATTGGAATACTTGGCATCAGGCATATAGATATCCACTATACCATCCAGAAGTTTGAGAGTCTCCACAGAATCGTATCCACCCGAGTTGTATACAAGAGGAATGTTTAATCCCTCTCCTACTGCAAGCTCTAAGGCCTCGACAATTTGGGGAACAAAATGGGTAGGGGTAACAAAATTTATGTTGTGTGCCCCGAGTTTTTGTAACTTTACCATCATTGTGGCCAGTTGAGAAGTTTCCACTTCCTGACCGTTTCCCAACTGGCTGATGGGGTAATTCTGACAGAAACAGCAACGAAGGTTACAGTGGGTAAAGAAGATGGTGCCCGAACCACGATAACCTGAAATTGGCGGCTCTTCACCGAAATGGAGGTTATAACTGGAAACAGCTGTTCTTTTTCCTGCTCCACAAAAACCTTTCTCATCTTGCAACCGATTTACCAGGCATTTCCTGGGACAGAGGTGACATTTCTTGAGTAATTTATTAAGCTCTTCCTTTCTCTTTTTTAAGATACCTCTCTCATAAAGTTCAACGTAACTCATCCGATTCCGTCTTTTCCATTTCCAACTTTTTTCTTAATTCCTTCTCGATTTCCAGCTCGATTTCTGGCTCCTCTTCCTCTCTTATTTCTTCTTCTTTTCTTCCCTCCACTTCGGATAAGAGCCTCTGGGTTTCTTTACCAAGAGTGGACATTTCCACTCCATACCACTTAGCAATCCCTTCCCAGCTCATTCCCTCTTCCCTGAGGATACTAATCTCATCGGCTCTCTTACCTGTGGCGGTTGCCAGAATCAAAAGCTTAATAATCTCTTCTGTCCCATAACCTTTCTCTTCCAAAGCCAGAACAACGCCCTGTTCAATGTGAAACTTGCTCGCAATTTTCTCCTCGATTGTCTTTGGCTCTGGAGGTGGCTTTCTTCCCCATCCACTAAGGCAAGGGGGAAATAGTATAGGTGTCAGAAAAATCCACAAAAAAAGAACCAATCCGAGTTTTCCTTTTCTCATATTTCCTCCTAAGAATTCTGGGGACACAATACTTAATTATACACTCGTCACCCTCAAGGGAAACCGACCTGCCTGGTTGGGCACTCTTCAGAGTGCCGTCTCCGTCACCCTAAAGGGCGACCGACCTGCTTGGTCGGGCATTCTTCAGAATGCCAAGTAATTCTCTATTTCTGGCACTTTGGACAAAAACTAGTTCCCCTGCCAGCAAGTTTAATAAACTTCAAAGGGGTCTTACATTTAACACAGGGCTCCCCTCCCCGTCCATAGACTTGCAGGCGAGAGTGGAAACTTCCTCTTCTTCCTTGTGCATCAACATAACTACTAAAAGATGAGCCTTTGTAATTTATAGCTTTCTTTAAGACCTTTTTTATTTCAGAAAATAGTGCCTTCACCTTATCTCGCTTCAGCCAGTGAGCATGCCTTTCTGGATGAATTTTTGCCTTGAATAGCGCCTCTTGGGCATAAATATTTCCCACGCCAGCTAAAAATTCCTGATTCATTAAAAGAGGTTTGATTTTAGCCTTTTTTTTATTTAACATTTCACCGAAAACCTTGAGCGTAAAACTATCTTCCAAGGGCTCCATCCCCATCTTGGCAATGCCAGGAACTTTCTCCCAGTTTTCTACTAATCTGATTTCTCCCAGATGCCTTTTGTCGTTAAGGCTCAAATATTTGCCATTTGACAGGAGAAAGGATACCCTGCTTTTTGTATCTCTCCTTCCGTAAATTAGTTGACCGGTCATTCTGAGATGTATCACTATCTTCTTCCCGGAGGATAATACTAAAATTAAGTATTTTCCTCGACGAATAACCTGTGTAAAATTTTTGCCTTCAACTTCTTCCTTAAATCTCTTCGGGGAAGGCTTTTTTACCATCCTATCTGTGTTTATTTCCACTCTGTTTATTTTCTTTGCCAAGATTCTCTTTTCCAGTCCTCTTCTTATTGTTTCTACTTCTGGCAATTCAGGCATTTTTTCCGCTCATCTTTTGGATTTTTTCTTTTGCACTTCCAGATGTTTCTGATAATACTTAGAGAATCTATGAGTGCCTTCTCCTTTAGTAACAAAGAACATTAAATCGGTCTGGGCTGGATATAAGGTGGCCTTAATAGCGGCTAAACCAGGATTACAAATAGGCCCGGGTGGTAGACCAAAATGGATATACGTATTATAAGGGGAGTCAACTTTTACATCTTTATAGGTCAACTTCTCCTTATGCTCTCCCAGCGCATACTGAACCGTAGCACAAGATTCTAAATACCATCGCTTCTTTAACCGGTTATGAAAAACAGCGGAAATTAACGGTCTCTCTTCATCCTTGACGGCTTCTTTCTCAATTATGGAAGCCAGAATTACTGTATCCCTTTTTGTAAACTTAAACTTCTTTCCTCTCTCTTCCATTTCTTTTGTGAATACCTTATTGAATTGGTCAACCATTATACCTATAATTTCTTCTTCGGTAGCATCGTAATCAACAAAATAGGTTTCCGGAAAAAGGTAGCCCTCCAGTTTTCTCTCCTCAACAATTTCTAAAAACCTATCTTTTTCCCCCAATCCTTTCTGTTCGATTAACTGGGCAATCTGGCGGGCAGTAAATCCTTCCGGAATGGTCAATTTTACTTTTTTGCTTTTTCCTAAAACTAATTTGCTAATAATTCGCCAAGTGCTTTCTTTTGAATTTATTTCATAAATTCCTGCTTTAATTTTTCTATGCCCCCCTCTTAGTCTGAGAAGAAATAGAAAGTAATTCTTACTAGAAATTAAACTTTCCTGTTCAAGTAATTCCGCTACCTGCTGGGCAGTCACTCCCTGTTTTATTGTTACCAGGGAAGTTTTACTATAGCGCGGAGACAAAAAGAAGACCATTAAATTTACCAGACTTAACAAGCACAGGATTATAACACCTATTTTTATTACTTTCATTTATTGCTTTCCTTGCTTTTCTCTTTTTGACTGTACTCAATACTGTCCAAATAGTTTTGTAAAATTATACAGGCAGAAAGTTTATCCAAAATATCTTTCCGTTTTTTCCTCGATAAATCTGCCTGTAGAAGCACCTTCTCTGCACTAACAGTTGTCAACCTTTCATCCCAAGTCACTATAGGCACCTTTACCACCTTTCCCAAAACTTTCATAACTGCCAGAACCTCTTTCCCTTTCTCCCCAATAGAACCATTCATATTTTTAGGTAAACCAATAACTATCTTCTCAACTTTGTTTTCATCGACAATTGTTTTTATCTCCCCAAGCCAACTACGAGTTGCATTTCTCTTTACAACTTTTAGACTACCAGCAACCATATTTGAAGCATCGCTCATTGCCAACCCAATCCTCTTCTCTCCATAATCGATTCCTAAAATTTTCATAGCTATTCCATCAGCGAGCGAACCCAAATCCCGAGTGTCTAACCTATTCTATGACTGCCATTTCTAATGGGGAAGGGCTTGCTTTTTGCTCCCTTTCAAATTTTTCGAAATAGACGCTCTCTTTCTCTCTTATCTCTTCCATTAACTCAGAAATTGTAACGAACCTATATTTCCCTTTTTTCAATTCAGAAATGATTTTAGGAAGAGCTTCCAGGGTAGCATCCAATCCATTGTGCAAAAGAATTATTCCTTCATCTTCCGCTTTGGAAACCGTCCTTTGATAAATCACTTTACTGGACGGGCAGCCATAATCACCAGGATAGTCTGTCCAGAGAATCATCTTGTATCCAGTTAGGGTAGTGGTTACAATTACCTTGTTGTCATATCTCCCGCCAGGGGGGCGAAAGAGATATGTGTCTTTTCCAGTGATTTTTTTGATTAATATGCGGGTTTTGTCTAATTCTTCGAGGATATCTTTCTTAGATAATTTAGTTAAATCTGGATGGCTATATGTATGGTTGCCTACATCGTGTCCTTCCTTCCATATCCGTTCCAGTAACCATGGGTATTTCTCCACCATCTTTCCCACTACAAAGAAAGTCGCCTTAACACCCTCTTTGTTCAGCACCTCCAAAATTTTTGGTGTGGCACTGGGGACCGGGCCATCATCAAAGGTAAGGGCTATCTCCTTAAAACCGCCCGGAGAGAAGGGAAGAGAACGGAGTTCCATTTCACTCTTCCGGGAAATGATAGCTGCCACTCCCATAAGCAATAAGAAAGCCATAACCAGTATGACACGGTACCTCTTCTCCAGC
>JABUBP010000009.1_pt1 | contig 35788 bp, 35 predicted proteins | sample 7240331 | NCBI WGS metagenome assembly JABUBP01 (sample SAMN07256347, study PRJNA390944) | subsurface metagenome | isolation source: Methane hydrate marine sediment | place: Pacific Ocean: Eastern North Pacific, ODP site 1244 | collected 2002 | reverse complement strand
ACCTGGGCCGGAATCTGCAACGAATTGTGCGCGCGCGTCGCAAAACTGTTCCCCGACAATTTTGTCGGCGTCGCCATGTTGCCGCAGTCGCCGGGGGTCGATCCAAAAACCTGCATTCCCGAGATCGAGAAGTGCATCAAGGAATACGGCTTCGTCGGCATCAACCTCAATCCCGACCCATCCGGCGGGCACTGGACTTCGCCGCCGCTGTCGGACCGGCAATGGTATCCGATCTACGAGAAGATGGTCGAACTCGATATCCCCGCGATGATCCACGTCTCGACATCTTGCAATCCGGCGTTCCACACCACTGGCTCGCATTACCTCAACGCCGACACCACGGCCTTCATGCAGTGCCTGACCTCGGACCTGTTCAAGGATTTCCCAAAGCTGCGCTTCCTCATTCCCCATGGCGGCGGGGCTGCACCCTATCACTGGGGCCGCTTCCGCGGGCTGGCGCAGGAGATGAAGAAGCCGCTGCTGAAGGATCACCTGCTTCACAACATCTTCTTCGACACCTGCGTCTACCACCAGCCCGGCATCGATCTGCTCACCAAGGTGATCCCGGTCGAGAACGTGCTGTTCGCCAGCGAAATGATCGGCGCGGTGCGTGGCATCGATCCGGAGACCGGCTTCCATTACGACGACACCAAGCGTTACATCGAGGCGGCGCCGACGCTGAGCGATGCGGATCGCAAGAAGATCTTCGAAGGCAATGCGCGGCGCGTGTTCCCGCGCCTCGATGCGAACCTGAAGGCGAAGGGGAAGTAGGATGAGTGCTGCGATGAACGATCTCGGCATCGTCAGGCGCAATATCGTGCGCGCCGACAAGGCCGCGGTGGAAAAGCTGTCGCGCTTTGGGGTAGCCACCATTCACGAGGCGATGGGCCGCGTCGGCCTGATGCAGCCCTACATGCGTCCGATCTATCCCGGCGCGCAGATCTGCGGCACGGCGGTCACGGTTTTGCTGCAGCCCGGCGACAACTGGATGATGCATGTGGCGGCGGAAATGATTCAGCCTGGCGACGTCGTGGTGGCGGCTTGCACGGTGGAGAACACCGACGGCTTCTTCGGCGATCTGCTCGCCACCAGCTTCCGCGCCCGTGGCGCCAGGGGCCTGATTATCGACGGCGGCGTGCGCGACGTGATGGACCTGACCGAGATGAAATTCCCGGTGTTCTCGCGCGCGATCAGCGCCCGCGGCACCGTGAAGTCGACGCTAGGCTCGGTGAACATTCCCGTGGTCTGCGCGGGTGCTGCGGTCAATCCCGGCGACGTCATCGTGGCCGACATGGACGGCGTCGTGGTCGTGCCGGCCAAGGTCGCGCAGCAGGCCGCGGACGCAGCCGAAGCGCGTGAGGCCAACGAGGCCGACAAGCGCGAAAAACTCGCCAGCGGCGTGCTCGGGCTCGACATGTACAAGATGCGCGAGCCGCTGGCGAAGGCCGGGCTGAAATATATCGATTGAGCTGATCATGGCTGCCGACACCATTGGCATATCCTCGATGGCGACCCGCCAGCTTCTGGCGGAGCTCTCCGGGGCGTACCACCAGAAGACGGGGAAATCGGTTGCGATCGAAGCCGTCGGCGGCGTCGATGCCGCCAAGCGCATCCGTGCGGGCGAGAAGTTCGACATCGTCGTGCTGGCTGACGACGTGATGAAGAAGCTCGAGGCTGAAGGGTTCCTGAAGGCGGGAAGCCGGGCGGGCCTTGCGGAGGCTTCGATTGCGGTCGCGGTGCGTGCTGGAACGAAGCGCCCTGATATTGCCAGCGAAGTTGCCGTGAAGGCCGCCGTACGCGCAGCGAAGACCGTCGGTTATTCCACCGGGCCGAGCGGCACCCACGTCATGAAGCTGCTGGAGAAGTGGGGCATCGACCCCAAGGATGCGAAGAAGGTGGTGGTGCCGCCGCCCGGCGTTCCCGTCGGCTCGCTGATTGCGCGCGGCGAGGTCGAACTCGGTTTCCAGCAGATGAGCGAGTTACTGGACGTGCAGGGGATCGAGGTCGCGGGCCTGCTGCCGCCGGAGATCCAGTCGGTAACGCTGTTTGCCTGCGGTGTCGGCGCGCAGGCCGGCAATGAGGCAGGCGCGCGCGACCTCATCGCTTTCCTGACGTCGCCGGACACCAACGCCGCCAAATGGAAGCAGGGCATGGACCCCCCAAGGGAGCCTTCAAGGCGTGCCGGCTGACGAGATGTGTGAGGATAGAACTTGATGTCGAAACCTGTGACCGGGCCGTTCGAAAAGACCCCGGGGTGGCTGGACTGGTATGACGGCCCGTCGAAGCCGCGCTTCAAGGTGCCCTCGGGCGCGGTGGACTCGCATTGCCACGTGTTCGGTCCGGGCGGCGAATATCCGTTCGCGCCGGAGCGCAAGTACACCCCATGCGACGCCTCGCGCGCGCAGCTCTATGCGCTGCGCGATCATCTCGGCTTTTCGCGCAACGTGGTGGTGCAGGCGACCTGCCACGGCGCCGACAACCGCGCCATGGTCGATGCGCTCGTCCATTCCGGCGGCAAGGCGCGCGGCGTAGCCACGGTCAGACGAAGCGTCACCGACACTGAGCTGAAGGCGATGCATGATTCCGGCGTGCGCGGCGTGCGCTTCAATTTCGTCAAACGGCTCGTGGATTTCACCCCCCGCGACGAACTGATCGAGATCGCCGGCCGCATCGCCAAGCTCGGCTGGCACGTCGTGATCTATTTCGAGGCGGTGGACCTGCCGGAGCTCTGGGATTTCTTCACGACGCTGCCGACCACCGTCGTGGTGGATCATATGGGCCGCCCGGACGTTACCAAGCCGTTGGACGGTCCAGAATTCGAACTGTTCGTGAAGTTCATGCGCGAGCACAACAACGTGTGGTCCAAGGTGAGTTGCCCGGAGCGGCTGTCGGTCGCAGGCCCTCCTGCGCTCAACGGCGAGCAGAACGCCTATCGTGACGTCATCCCGTTCGCCCGGCGCATCGTCGAGACCTTTCCCGACCGTGTGCTCTGGGGCACCGACTGGCCGCACCCGAACCTGAAGGGGCACATGCCCGATGACGGCCTGCTGGTCGACTTCATTCCGCATATAGCGGTGACACCCGAGTTGCAGCGCAAGCTGCTGGTCAACAATCCGATGCGCCTGTACTGGCCCGAGCAATCCTGAGGAGGCAAGCCATGTCACTCGACAAACCCTATACGGATATTCCCGGCACCACGATCTTCGACGCCGACATGTCGCGCCAGGGCTATCATCTCAACCAGTTCTGCATGTCCTTGATGAAGGCCGAGAACCGCGCACGCTTCAAGGCGAACGAGCGCGCCTATCTCGACGAATGGCCGATGAGCGAGGAGCAGAAGCAGGCGGTGATGGCGCGCGACCTCAACCGCTGTATCGCACTCGGCGGCAACATCTATTTTCTTGCCAAGATCGGCGCCACCGACGGCAAGAGCTTTCAGCAGATGGCCGGCAGCATGACCGGGATGACCGAGGATCAGTACCGCGACATGATGGTGAAGGGCGGTCGCTCCATCGAAGGCAACCGCAAGATCGGGGAGAAGAAATAATGGCCCGTATCACCTCCAGCGTTTACACCTCGCACGTGCCAGCAGTCGGCGCGGCGCTCGACCTCGGCAAGACTGCCGAGGCCTACTGGCAGCCGGTGTTCCAGGGCTATGACTTCTCCAAGCAGTGGGAGAAGGAGCAGAAGCCCGACGTGATCTTCCTGGTGTTCAACGATCACGCTACCGCTTTCAGCCTCGACTTCATTCCGACCTTTGCCATCGGCACGGCGGCCGAATTCCAGCCGGCCGACGAAGGCTGGGGACCGCGTCCGGTGCCGAAGGTGATCGGGCATCCCAAGCTTGCCAGTCATATCGCGCAGTCGGTGATCCAGGACGATTTCGATCTCACCATCGTCAACAAGATGGACGTCGACCATGGTCTCACCGTGCCGATGAGCCTGATGTTCGGCCAGCCGCAGGAATGGCCGTGTCCGGTGATCCCGTTCGCGGTCAACGTCGTGCAGTATCCGCCGCCGTCAGGACGGCGCTGCTTCATGCTGGGGCAGGCGATCCGCAAGGCCATCGAGTCCTATGACGAGCCGCTCAATGTACAGGTCTGGGGCACCGGCGGCATGAGCCACCAGTTGCAGGGTCCGCGCGCCGGCCTGATCAACAAGGAATGGGACAAGGCTTTCCTGGATCGGCTGATCGACGATCCCGATGGCCTGTCGAAAGTGCCGCACATCGAATATGTGCGCGAGGCGGGCTCCGAAGGCATCGAACTCGTGATGTGGCTGATCGCGCGCGGCGCGATGAGCGACCTCCGCGGCGGCAAGAAACCGACGGTGCGGCATCGCTTCTACCACGTGCCTGCGAGCAACACCGCCGTAGGCCATCTGATCCTGGAGAACAACTGATATGGCCAAGGCTATCAAGGTCGCGCTCGCCGGTGCGGGCGCGTTCGGCATCAAGCATCTCGATGGGATCAAGAACATCGACGGCATCGAGGTAGTGTCGCTGGTCGGCCGCAGGCTGGAGCCCACCAAGGAAATCGCGGACAAATACGGCATCAAGCATGTCTCGACCGACCTTGCCGACAGCCTCGCGCTGAAGGAAGTCGACGCCGTCATCCTCTGCACCCCGACGCAGATGCATGCGGCCCAGGCGCTGGCCTGCATGAAGGCCGGCAAGCATGTGCAGGTCGAAATCCCGCTGGCGGACTCGTTTGCCGATGCGCAGGCTGTTGTCGACTTGCAGAAGAAGTCCGGCCTGGTCGCGATGTGCGGTCACACCCGCCGCTTCAATCCGAGCCATCAATGGGTGCGCAAGAAGATCCTCGCCGGCGAGTACAACATTCAGCAGATGGATGTGCAGACCTTCTTCTTCCGCCGCACCAACATGAACGCGCTCGGCCAGCCCCGGAGCTGGACCGATCATCTGCTCTGGCACCATGCCGCTCATACAGTTGATCTGTTTGCTTATCAGGCACGTTCGCCGATCGTGAAGGCCAACGCAGTGCAGGGGCCGATCCACCCGGCGCTGGGGATCGCCATGGACATGTCGATCCAGCTGAAGACTGCGAGCGGGGCGATCTGCACGCTGAGCCTGTCCTTCAACAATGACGGGCCGCTCGGCACCTTCTTCCGCTATATCGGCGACACCGGCACCTATATTGCGCGTTACGACGACCTCGTGAACGGCAAGGAAGAGAAGATCGACGTCTCCAAGGTGGACGTGTCGATGAACGGAATCGAGCTGCAGGACCGCGAATTCTTCGCTGCGATCCGCGAAGGCCGCGAGCCCAATGCCAGCGTGGCGCAGGTGCTGCCGTGCTATCAGGTGCTGCACGATCTGGAACGACAGCTGGCCGCCGATTGAGCCTCGGCTCGTTTTCACGCGGTGGGGGCGAATTCCTTCTGATGGAGCCAAGCGGTGTGGCGCGGCGGCTTCTTCGTGCGCGACCATTCCTCCACCATTTCGGGAGCGACCGCCTTCATCTGCGCCAGCTGTTCCGGCGTCGCCGTCCAGGCCGCGACTTCCAAACGATGGCCGCTCGGATCCCAGAAATAGATTGACTGGAATATGGTGTGGTCGGTCGGACCGACGACATCGAGTCCGGCGGTCTCGGCACGTGCCTTCGCTTCGAGGAGCTGGTCCATGTCCTCGACCTGGAACGCGATGTGTTGTGTCCAGTCGGGTGTATTGGGATCGCGGCCCATGGGCGGGGAATTCGGCAACTCGAAGAAGGCCAAGATGTTGCCGGCCCCGGCATCCAGGAAGATGTGCATGTAGGGATCGGGAGCCTTGGTCGACGGTACCTTGTCCTCGGCGATGGCGCCCAGCAGATCCATGTTCATCACCCGCTTGTAGAAGTCGACGGTCTCCTTGGCGTCTTTGCAGCGATAGGCGACGTGATGGATTTGCTGGATGCGCATGTCTGTCTTTCCCCCGCGGTGGTGGCGCTTGGTGTTATTGACCGCGCTTTTGACGATGCGGGTTTGATCTGGGTCAATGGCCGGCCACGCCGCACCGCACAAGATTGCCGGCACGGGTGAAGTCGCCGAATGCCGGCGCAATATTTGATCTGGAGCAAAGCGCAGCCGCCCGGTCGACCCCAAAGAAGAAGCAGGGAAACCAGGGAGCAAAGCGATGGCTAGCCCGAAATCGCGGCAGCCGGTGCCGGGCACCACCATCTTCGACGGCGAGCAGGCGCGCAAAGGCTATGCGCTGAACAAGATGTGCTACTCGTTCAACGAGGCCGCCAACCGCAAGGCGTTCGTTGCTGACGAAGATGGCTATTGCGCCAGATACGGCCTCAACGCGCAGCAGCGCGAGGCGATCCGCAATCGCAATGTGCTGCAGCTGCTGGAAGCCGGCGGCAATGCCTACTACCTCGCCAAGTTCGCCGGCATTTTCGGTCTCGACATGCAGGACATCGGTGCCCAGCAAACCGGCCTGACCAAGGATCAATTCAAGGCCAAGCTTATCGCGGCACGGGGATAAGCCATGGCAGAGATCGCCGGTATCATCACGACCTCGCATGTCCCCGCGATCGGGGGCGCCATCGCCAAGGGTCTGCAGAGCGATCCCTACTGGAAGCCGTTTTTCGACGGCTTTCCGCCGGTGCGCGACTGGCTCGCCAGGGTGAAGCCTGACGTCGTGGTGCTGGTCTACAACGACCACGGGCTCAACTTCTTCCTCGACAAGATGCCCACTTTCGCGATCGGTGCGGCGGCGGAATACCGCAATGCCGACGAGGGCTGGGGCATTCCGACGGTGCCGCCGTTCCGCGGCGATCCGGAGCTGTCATGGCACATCATCGAAAGCCTGGTGGCGGAGGAGTTCGATCTCGTCTCCTGTCAGGAAATGGTGGTGGATCACGCCTTCACATTGCCGATGGCGCTGTGCTGGCCCGACCAGAAGTGGCCGGTGCGCACCGTGCCTGTCGTGGTGAATACGGTGCAGGCGCCGCTGCCCTCGGCAGCGCGTTGTTACAAGCTCGGCCAGGCTCTCGGCAGGGCGATTGCATCCTGGCCGAAGGACGAGCGGGTCGTCGTCATGGGCACCGGCGGGTTGTCGCATCAGCTCGACGGCGAGCGCGCCGGTTTCATCAACAAGGATTTCGATCTGAAGTTCATGGACAGCATGATCAACAATCCGGCGTGGGCGACGAAATATTCGACGGTGGAGCTGGTCGAACTGTCGGGCACGCAGGGCGTGGAGCTGCTCAACTGGGTGGTTGCGCGCGGGACATTGCCGCAAAAGGTTCGCAAGCAGCAGGCCAACTATCATATCCCGATTTCGAACACCGCCTCGGGGTTGATGGTGCTGGAGCCGGCAGCTTGAGGCCGGGGACTGATCACGCGGCCTTGATATCGATCGCCGGAATGCATGGTATCATGCACACCGTCTGGTTTAGCTTGTGTAGTGGAGTGATCTCATGAGGATGCTGTCTTTGACCGCCGGCCTTGCGATTATGCTGTTTGGCGGCGGCGCATACGCACAGTCGGTGGACCTCTCCGGCCGGTACAATTGCATTGCGATGTGCCGGGGCGAGTACCAGCCTTACATTACCCAGAACGGGCCCGAGCTGAACGTCGTGACCGAGGCCGGCATTCCGTCGCGGGCATGGCCGGACTGGTATTTCCCGACCACGCGAATCTGGATTGACGCTCTCAACCAGAGCGCGGTCTATACGCCCGACGGCCTGGTGATCCAGTTCGACAGCGGGACCGTTTGGCGCCGCGATATTCCCCCGCCACCGCCGCCCCCGGTCCGCCGTCGCCGTTGATCTCTGGTTCGTCGCAAGCCGCGCAATCGTTCGCGCGCCCTGGCGTTCAGCTGATCCGCACCACCATCTTGCCGAGCGCGGCGCGGGTCTGCATGGCCTTGAAGGCTTCGCGGAAATCCTCGAACGCAAACACCTGGCCCACGACCGGCACGAGTTTCCCGTCCTTCAGCCAGGACAGAAGCTGCGTGGTGACGCGCATCTCCACGTCGGGCTCCTTGCGGTGGATTTGGGCAAGATCGACCCCGGTCAGGATGCCGCCTTTCAGTAGCGGCAGGTTGAAGGGCAGGGCCGGGATCTTTCCGGCGGCGAAGCCGACCACGATGTGCCTGCCGTTCCACGCGATCGAGCGGAACGCCTGCACGGACACCTCGCCGCCCACGGGATCGTAGATCACGTCGGCGCCGTGATCGCCGGTCAGCTCCTTCAGCGCATCGCGCCAGTTCGCCTGCGTGTAGTCGATAACAGCGTCGGCACCATGGCTGGCGGCGAAGTTGCGTTTCTCCTCCGTCGAGGCCGCCGCAATCACGCGGGCACCCAGCAGCTTGCCGACCTGAACGGCGGCAATGCCGACGCCACCGGCGGCACCCAGCACCAGCAGGATTTCGCCTGACTTCAGCGAGCCGCGCTCGGCCAGCGCATAGAGCGCGGTGAGGTAGTTGGCGCGGAAGGCCGCAGCCACTTCGGGCGCGATGCCGTCGGGAATTGGCGTTACCGTCGCTGCGGGCACAACAATGAATTCCGCGAGCGCGCCGGAGCGGGTCATGCCCATGACAGGCTGTCCCGGCGCAAGGCCGGCCACGCCTTCGCCGATTGCATCGATCGTGCCGGCGAACTCCGTGCCCGGCGTGAAGGGCAGGGCATCCTTGGTCTGGTAGAGACCCTGCACCTTCAGCCCGTCGACAAAGCCGATGCTCGCGGCCTGAATCTTGACGTGCACCTGACCGGCCGAAACCTCCGGCAGTGCAACATCCCTGAGCGGGACGTTGTCGATAATGTCATACTGCTCGACGACGACGGCCTTCATGCGGATCCCTGATCGCTTTCTCTCGGGCGATCTATCGCGACTTTGCCCGTCGCTGCAAGCGGGCGGCCGGCTGACACGGCGCCAACCAACATTGTAGGATGGGTAGAGCGTAGCGAAACCCATCATGCTCACATCTAGAAAGGTGGGTTTCGCTGCGCTCAACCCACCCTACGATTTCTTCTGTTCAACTCACCCGGCGCTCGCGGTTCTCCCAGAACGGCTTGCGCAGCTCGCGCTTGAGGATCTTGCCGGCGCCGGACAGCGGCAGCGGCTTGTCTGATATCTCGACGCTGCGCGGGCATTTGTAGCCGGCGATCAGCTTCTTGCAGAACTCCATCAGCTCTTCGGGCGTAGCTTTCGCGCCGGGCTTCGTCACCACGACGGCATGAACCTGCTCGCCCCAGCGCTCGTTGGGGATGCCGATCACGGCGCACTGCGCCACGGCGGCATGCTGCGCCAGCGCGTTCTCCACTTCGGCGGAATAGACGTTCTCGCCGCCGGAGATGATCATGTCCTTGACGCGGTCGACCACGTAGATGAAGCCGTCCTCGTCCATGTAGCCGCCGTCGCCGGTATGCATCCAGCCATCGATGATTGCCTTTGCGGTTTCCTCCGGCCGTTCCCAATAGCCCATCATCACATTGTCGCCGCGCACGGCGATCTCGCCGACGGTGCCTGTCGGCACGACCTTGTCGTCGGCATCGACGATCTTGATCTCACAGCCGAGCGTGGCGCGGCCGGCGCCGCGATGCCGGCCCTTGGCGCGGCCGTCGCCGATGTGCTCCTTCCAGTGCAGGAAGGTCGCGCACGGCGACAGCTCCGTCATGCCGTACGCCTGGGTGAACTGCACATTGGGCAGCGCCTTCATGGCACGGCTGAGTACGGCATCGCTGATGACGGAGGCGCCATAGGCAATGCCCCTTAGCGGCGACAGGTCATAATCGCCGAGTTTGGGATGATCGACGAACATCTGGATCATGGTCGGCACCAGCAGCACGTCGGTGACGCGATTGTTCTGGATTGCTGCCGCCACGCCATCGGGCGTAAAGCCCTGGATGACGACGTTGGAGCCGCCGCTGAGCAGCACCGAATACATCGCCGCGCCATTGGCAAGGTGGAACATCGGCGCGGCATGCAGATAGGTCGTGCTGCTCGGCCATAGACCTTCGCCGAGCGCATTGAGCGCATTCACCATCAGATTGCCATGGCTGAGCATGACGCCCTTGGAACGGCCGGTGGTGCCGCCGGTATAGAAGATGCCGCAGAGATCGCTGCTCACCCGCATCGCATCCGGCATCGGCGCGCTGCGCTCGATCAGCTCTTCGTAATTGTCCATGTCTTCAGGCGTTTCACCGTCATCGGCATAGACGAGCTTCAGTCCGGGGATTGTCTTGGCAAGTGCCGCGCCTACGGGCGCAAATGCCTTGTCGACGAAGAGAACCCCCGCGCGGCAATCGCGCATGGCGTCCTCGTTCTCGAGCGGGCTCCAGCGGATGTTGAGCGGCACGATCACGGTGCCGGACCAGCCCGCGGCAAGGTAGAGCTCGAGATAGCGATCCGAATTCAGCGAGAGCACCGCGACACGATCGCCCGGCTGCGCGCCGAGCGAGCGGATGCCGGCGGCGAGCTTTGCCACGCGGTTGCCGACCTCGCGCCAGTTCTTGCGCCTGTCACCACAGACGATGGCAAGGCCGTTCGGGTTGATCTGCAATGCACGTCGCAGGCCATGGGTGATGTTCATCGGCTTCCTCCTCGAACTCGTTTCACTCTTGCCGGCGGTTTCGCCGCCTTCTTCCTTGATGATCTCATGGCCAGCCCCTCGGTGAGGCGGATGGCGAACTCGGCTGCGATCTCGTCCGCGGGTAGCGCACCGCCGGGCTGGTACCAGTGGCCGATCCAGTTCAGCGAACCGGCGATGGCAAAGGCCGACAGCTTGATGTCGCAGGGCCTGATCGAACCGTCGGCGATGCCATCCTTGATATAAGCACGAAAAGCGCGGTCGATCTTGCGCTTGGAGGCCTGCACGAGCTTCCGGTTATGGTCGGTGAGGTCGCGAACATCGAAGCGGACCAGGCTCTTGCCATAGTCGGTCGTCATCACCTCGGCATAGCGCACGATCAGCTTGCGCAGCTTTGCCAGCCCCGTGCCGTCGCCGGCATTAATTTCGGCGATGCAGTCGTCGACGCGCTCGTGCCCGATCGCCCAGCACTCGTAGAGGATTTCGTCCTTGCCGCGGAAATAGTTGTACAGCGCGGGCTTGGTGATGTTGAGCCGTTCGGCGACGTCGTTGAGCGTGGTGCCGTGATAGCCCTGCTCGAGGAACAACTGCACCGCCGTGCGCAGCACCGCTTCGCGCTTCTCGTCGCGGGCGCGCCTGCGGCTTTCGAACGGTGTCCACGGCGACTGGGGGGGGGCGGAGGAGGGTGATCCGTCCATTTCGGGGAGCTTCCGGCGTTGACTCTGGTTTCGCGTGTCCCGTATATTACCCATGGGTAAGAAGCAGTCCAGCGGGTAATTTTTGGAGGAAACGATGAGCGCGCGAACCACCGTCGCCGGTGTCGGCATGATTCCCTTCGTCAAGCCCGGTGCCAATGCGCCGTATCATGTGATGGGTGCGGAAGCCGCAGCGTTGGCGCTGAAGGACGCCGGCATCGACTACGGCAAAGTGCAGCAGGCCTATGTCGGCTATGTCTATGGTGACTCCACCTGCGGGCAGCGTGCGCTCTATCCGGTCGGCATGACCGGCATTCCGATCGTCAACGTCAACAACAACTGCTCGACCGGTTCGACCGCGCTGTTCCTGGCGCGGCAGGCCATCGAGTCCGGCGCGGCGGATTGCGTGATGGCGCTCGGCTTCGAACAGATGAAGCCCGGGGCGCTCGGCGCCGTCTTCACCGATCGCCCCAGTGCCTTCGATGAATTCGACGCCGCCGCCGACAAGCTGGTCGATGCGCCCGGCGTGCCGCTGGCGCTGCGCTATTTCGGCGGCGCAGGCCTCAGCCACATGAAGAAATACGGCACGCCGCTGTCCGCCTTTGCCAAGGTGCGCGCGAAGGCAAGCCGGCATGCGAAGAACAACCCGCTTGCCGTGTTTCGCAAGGAAGTCACGGCCGACGACGTCCTGAACGATCAGGTGATCTGGCCCGGCGTCATGACGCGCCTGATGGCCTGTCCGCCGACCTGCGGCGCGGCGGCGGCGATCCTGGTGTCGGAGAAGTTCGCGAAGGAGCATGGGTTGCGCGCCGACGTGCGCATCCGCGCGCAGGCGATGACCACGGACACCGCTTCCACTTTCGGCGCCGGCGACATGATGCAGGTGGTCGGCTTCGACATGGGGCGCGATGCCGCCAACAAGGTGTACGAAGCCGCCGGCATCGGGCCTGAAGATCTCGACGTCGTCGAGCTGCACGACTGTTTTGCGCAAAACGAGCTGATCACCTATGAGAGTCTCGGCCTCTGCAAGCAGGGCGAGGCGGCGAAGTTCATCGACGACGGCGATAACTCCTATGGCGGCCGCATCGTTACCAATCCGTCCGGCGGCCTGTTGTCGAAAGGCCATCCGCTCGGCGCAACCGGCCTTGCGCAATGCTACGAGCTGACGCGGCAGCTTCGCGGCACCGCGGCGACGACCCAGGTCGAGGGCGCGCGGATCGGCCTGCAGCACAATCTCGGGCTCGGCGGCGCCTGCGTCGTGACGCTTTACGAGCGCGTCTGAGGCAGACATGGTCGATCAATCCGCCGTCGGGCGTGAGTTCACGCCAGTCACCGCGCGCGTCGAGCCCGGGCGCCTGCGCTTCTTCCTCAATACGCTCGGCGAGAGCAATCCGATCTATCGCGACGAGAATGCAGCGCGGTCGGCCGGCTACGTCGCGCTGCCGGTGCCGCCGACCTATCTGTTCTGCCTCGAGATGATGGACGCAACAGTTCCGTTCGAATTCCTGAGCGCGCTTAATATCGACCTCGCCCGCGTCCTGCATGGCGAGCAACGCTTTGATTATTTCGCGCCGGTCGTGGTCGGCGATGTCCTGACCTTCCGCCCGCGCGTCGCGTCGGTTACGGAGAAAAAGGGCGGGGCGATGACGCTGATCGTCGTCGAAACTCCTGTCACCAATCAGAACGGCGTGCATGTGGCCGATGTCTCCCGCACCGTCGTGGTTCGTAATCCGAGGCCGTCATGACCGCGACCCAGCCGAAGGTGGGCGACCGTATCGTTCACAAGGAATTCCTGGAAATCACACGACATCGCCTTGCGCTGTATTGCGGCGCTTCCGGCGATCACAATCCCATCCATGTCGATCTGGACTTTGCGAAGAAAGCCGGTTTCCCCGACGTCTTCTCGCACGGCATGCTGGTCATGGCCTATCTCGGCCAGGCGCTGACCGATGCCGTGCCGCCGCCGCGCATTCGCTCCTTCTCGACGCGCTTTGTCGCCATCACACAGCTCGGGGCGAAGCTGACCTGCGAGGGCACGGTGGCCGAACTGCTCGAGCACAATGGCGAGAAGCGGGCGCGGCTGGCGCTGACCACCAAGGATCAGACCGGAGAGGCCAAGCTCGCCGGCGAAGCCATCATCGCGTTGTAGGAAAAGGGATCAAATGAAGCTGCAGGGAAAAGTCGCGCTCATCACCGGCTCCGGCCGCGGTATCGGCCGCGCCATTGCGCTGAAGCTGGCGAGCGAAGGCGCCAAGATCGTGGTCAATGACCTCGACGCAGCACCAGGCGATGCGGTCGCAGCCGAAATCAAGGCCGCGGGCGGCCAGGCGGTGGCCGTCAATGGCAGCGTGTCGGAGGCTGGCTTTGCCGATCGTTTCGTTGGGGCTGCGCTGTCGAATTTCGAAGGCCTCGACATCATCGTCAACAATGCCGGCTACACCTGGGACTCGACGATCCAGAAGATGACCGACGAGCAGTTCCAGGCCATGCTGGACGTGCATCTGGTCGCGCCCTTCCGCATCCTGCGCGCGGCGGCCGAGCCGATCCGGGTCATGGCCAAGAAGGAAGCCGATGCCGGGCGCGAGGTATTCCGCAAGGTCGTCAACATCTCCTCCATCGCCGGCCTCTACGGCAATGCCGGGCAGGCGAGCTATTCGTCCGCCAAGGCCTCGCTGATCGGGCTGACGCGCACCCTGTGCAAGGAGTGGGGCCGCTACAAGGTCAACGTCAACTGCGTCGCCTTTGGCCTGATCAACACCCGCCTGACCCAGCCGATCGAGGCCCAGCAGAAGACCATCGACGTCGCCGGTCGCGACATCAAGGTCGGGGTGCAGCCGCAGATGCTGGAAGCCATGGGCCGGATGATACCGCTCGGCCGGGGCGGCACGGCGGAGGAGGCGGCGGATGCGGTTTATCTGTTCTGCAGCCCGGAATCGAACTACATCAGTGGTCAGGTGATCGTCGCCGGCGGCGGTCTCATTATCTGACCGGGAGTTTTCGCATGCAGTACCGCTCTTCCTGGATGACCGAGGAACTGGACGCGTTCCGCGATCAATTCCGCAAATTCCTCGCCAAGGACCTGGCGCCGCATGCCGAGAAGTGGCGCGAGCAGAAGATGGTCGACCGCTCCGCCTGGCGGGGGCTGGGCGAGATGGGCGCGTTGCTGCCGAGCGTGCCGGAGGAATATGGCGGGCTGGGCGCGACCTTCGCCTATGACGCCGCGGTGCTGGAAGATATCGAAAGCGTGGTGCCGGAAGTCACCACCGGCGTCTCCGTGCACAGCGCCATCGTGGCGCATTACATCGTCAACTACGGCTCGGAGGAGCAGAAGAAGCGCTGGCTGCCGAAGATGGCGTCGGGCGAGATGGTCGGCGCCATCGCCATGACCGAGCCCGGCACCGGCTCCGATTTGCAGAGCGTGAAGACCACGGCCAAGAAGCAGGGCAATTCCTACGTCATCAACGGCCAGAAGACTTTTATCACCAACGGCCAGGCCGCCGATCTCGTGATTGTCGTCGCGCGTACGGGCGGCGCCGGCGGCAAGGGGCTGTCGCTGATCGTGGTCGAGACCAAAGGCGCCGAGGGTTATCGCCGCGGGCGCAACCTCGACAAGATCGGCCTGCACGCGTCGGACACGTCGGAGCTGTTCTTCGACAATGTCGCGGTGCCACCGGAAAACCTCCTCGGCAGCGAGGAAGGCCAGGGCTTCGTGCAGCTGATGCAGCAATTGCCGCAGGAGCGCCTCGCGCTCGCGGTCGGCGCCGTCGCCTCGATGGAGCGCGCGGTGAAGATCACCGCCGAGTACACCAAGGAGCGTACGGCTTTCGGCAAGCCGCTGCTCGAGTTCCAGAACACCGCCTTCAAGCTCGCCGAGCGCAAAACCGAAGCGATGATCGCCCGTGTCTTCGTCGACTGGTGCGTCGAACGGCTGGTCGCCGGCGACCTCGACACCGTCACCGCTTCGATGGCGAAATGGTGGTGCTCGCAGAAGCAGGTCGAGACCGCCGATGAATGCCTGCAACTGCATGGCGGTTACGGCTACATGCAGGAATACCCGATCTCCCGCATGTTCATCGATAGCCGAATCCAGAAGATCTACGGCGGCACCAACGAGATCATGAAGCTCCTGATCGCGCGGTCGCTGTAATTTTCTTTGCCGTGAAAAGCCACTGCACCGCGCTCGGCAGATGATGCGGGAGCGTCTGCTTGCCAGCGGGTGTCTGGCGGTGGAGCAGAGCAGGGCCAAGCGGCGGTCACTTTGCGAGCAATTCGACCGATCGGGCCAAATCCGTCGTACGATCGGGCATTATATGAAATGTGCGCCAATTCAAACCAGCGAGATAGGCATGGCAACAGTCAAGCTACTTTCCGACGATGAACTCTCACCCGAAGCGCGGGTGATCTTCGATGACATTCGCAAAACGCGACAGTCTGATTTCGTCAACAATTTTTGGCGCGCGCTCGCTCACGATCCGAAAACACTGGCGCGGACTTGGGACAGCGTCAAACAGGTGATGGCGCCCGGCGCCCTCGAACCCAAAGTCAAGGAGATGCTCTACACCGCAGTTTCGATTGCTCATGGCTGTAGTTACTGCATTCATTCCCATACGGCGGGCGCTCGCGCGAAGGGTATGACCGATCAGGAGTATGCCGAGATGATCGCCATCGTGGGCATGGCTGCGGAGACGAACCGGCTCGTCACCGCTTTGGGCGTACCCGTGGATGAGGTGTTTCTGGTTTGATGCTGTCAGAGGCCCGGGACCGTTGAAGATTCCGTCTTCGACGGATGCACCGCTGTGTGAGCCTAGTTGAACGACATGCCGCCGCTCATCGCAATCGTCTGCCCGGTCATGTAGGGATTGTCGATCAGCGTCATTACGGCTTTGGCGACTTCCTCCGGCTGGCCGAAGCGGCCGAGCGGGATGCGGCTGATGAGCTGGGTCTGGCCCTTCATCATGTCGGTCTCGATCAGCGAGGGCGCTACCGCATTGACGGTGATGCCTTCCTTGACGAGGCGCGCGGCATAGCCGCGGGTCAGCCCTTCCATGCCGGCCTTGGACGCATTGTAGTGCGGCCCGATCGAGCCGGCGCCGCGCGCCGCGCCCGAGGAGATGTTGATGATGCGCCCCCAGTTCCTGGCGCGCATCCCCGGCAGCACGGCCTGGGTGCAAAGAAACGCCGATTTCAGGTTCACCAGCAGGGTCTGGTCGAAATCTGCTTCGGTGAGGTCGTCGACGCCGCGGACGATAGCGATGCCGGCGTTGTTGACGAGGATGTCGATCGGGCCGAGCTCGGATGTCACGCGCTGGATCATCGCGGCGACGGCATCGGCTTTCGAGACATCGGCGGCAACGGCGATCGATTTGCCGCCTGACGTGACGATGGCCTTGGCCAACGCTTCCGCTTCCGCCACGCGCTCACGATAATTCACTGCAACCGCACAGCCGGCCTCGGCCAGTGCCTTGACGATTGCCGCCCCTATGCCGCGCGAGCCGCCCGTCACCAGTGCGACTCGTCCGTGCAAACTGTCCGTCGCCATCGCTCCTCCTGTCAGGCCGCGCCCAGCAGCACCACGCCTGCAATAATGGTCGCGCAGCCCGCCACCCGCCAGGTAGTGACCGGCTCGCGCAGGATCATCATGCCGAAGATCGCTCCGACCATCATCGACATTTCGCGCGCCGGCGCCACCAGGCTGAGCGGGGCACCCATGTCGACCGCGGTGAGCACGAGGATATAGGACAGCGGCGAGAACAGGCCGACGCCGAACGCCAGCCACCAATAGCCCTTCATGCGCGCCATCATCTGCGCCGGGTTCTTCAGCAGCAGCGGGCCGAGAATAAAGAGGCGCAGGAAGTTGGAGAACCAGTCGAGCAGCACCGGGTGCAAGCCGAGCACCTTGACGCCGTAGCCGTCCACGACGGTGTAGGTGGCGATCAGGGAGCCGGTGCCCAGCCCCCAGCGCACGCCTTCCTGGCCCTTGGGCTGGCGAAAGGCCGTGAGGTTGCCTTGGGTCGAGATGCAGCCGATCCCCACCACGACGGCGGCGAGGCCGAGAATGCCGAGCCAGGTCGGCGGCTCCCGCAGCAGGATGAAGGCGCCGAGCGAGGAGAACAGCGGGCCGGTGCCGCGCGCGATCGGGTAGACCACGCTGAGGTCGGCGACCTGGTAGCCGCGCTGCAGGCAGAGGCTGTAGGCAAGATGGATGGTCGCGCTGGCCAGGAAGCAGAAGGCGATCGGCCAGCTCCAGATCTGCTCGCGGGTCGCCAGCAGCCAGATCACCCAGGGCAGGTAGGCGACCGTGGCTACCACATTATAGGCGAAGACGAAGGGGGCGCCGGCGGGAGCGGCGCGCTTGGCCAGCAGATTCCAGCTGGCATGGATGAACGCGGCAATGACGACAAGGGCAAGGGGGACAAGCGACATGAGACCTCCGGGGCGAACTGCCACGAGACTGATCTCGACGTCTCCTCCTCTGGGATTTTGTCCCTCGGGTGCAGCCGCGGATTTGTTGCCGCGGTCTCCGCAACGCTCGGACCAGCGACGGCGAAAACCGTCCGGAACCCTAGTTGCCACTCAGTCGATCGAGGAAAAATATCCTCCGAAGCGATGGCATGGTCAACCCGTAATGGCCTGATATTGCGGGGATTGCGCGCCTGTGCTGTCACTTCACGTGAGGTTTCGGAAGAGTCACGAATACCTCGTAGCGCACCGTCTTGCCGGCGAATTGATGCGATGGTTTTGGCGCGTCCAGCAAGGGCGCCGCACGCAGCGGCCACTTCAACACAACGCGCTCGCGGGCCGTGCTCAGCGCGATCTTCATCAGTTCGTCCGCATCCTGGTCGGCGCCGACGATGGCGGACAGCTGCCGCATCTCCTGCTTCACCAGCGCGGTATTGCGGCGCGGCGGGTGCATGGGATCGACGATCACGACGTCGGGCTTCAGGTCCGGCAGCCGATCCTTGGCGTCGCCATGGATCAGGGTCATCCGGGCAATGACTTCGGCAAGCTCGGGAGACTCGGCTGCGGCACGGGCCAGCGCGTCCTTCAGCAGCGCGTGCACCTCGGCAGAGCGCTCGATCAGGGTGACATCAGCGCCCGCGGAAGCCAGCAGAAACGCATCGCGGCCGAGCCCGGCCGTGGCATCGACAATCGCCGGCACGTGGCCTTTCCTGATGCCGGCCGCCCGCACCAGCGGATGACCGCGCTCTCCGCCGCGGCGGAAGCGGTAGCCTACGGCGCCGCCGGCAAAATCAATCTTCGGCTGGTCTTCCTTCCCGGCCATCGTCAACCCGGCCAGCATTGCCCGCCACCGTCGACGCGCAACACCTGTCCGGAGACGAACGCGCCCTGGGGACCAGCGAAGAATTCGACGACGCGCGCCACCTCGTCGACGGTGGCGATGCGGTCGAGCGTGCCGTCCTCGACCATGCGTTTCTCGTCCACGGCACGCGTACCGAGAAAGCGGCCGGTGCGGGTATCGCCGGGCGCGATGCAGTTCACGGCGATGTCGTAGGCGCGAAGCTGGTCGGCAAGGCAGCGCGTGTAATGGGTCATGCCCGCCTTCGCCACGGCATAAATGGAAGAATTGCTGCGGCCCTTGAAGGCGGCAACCGAGCCGATGGTGACGATACGGCCGCGCCGGCGCTCCATCATGCCACGCGCCACCGCCTGGCAGGTCAGGATGGTCGCGAGCAGATTGCGGTCGAGCACCGCGCGCACGTCTTCTTCCTTGATGGTGACGGCGTCGTTCGGATTCGGCTTGCCGCCGCGAGCCGCGATATCGCCGCCGGCATTGTGCACGAGGATGTCGATCGGCCCGAGCGCCTTCTCGGTCTCAACAACCACGCGGGCGATGTCGTCGCCCTTGGTAAGATCGCCGAGCACGCGCTGGGTGCGCACGCCATATTGCTTGCCGATCTCCTGCGCCCCCGCGGTCAGCGTCGTGCCTTCGCCGTATTCGGCCGGGCCGTTCTCGCGCATGCCGTGGATGGCGACGTCTGCCCCCATAAGGGCCAGCTTCTCGGCAAAGGCGCGGCCGAGCCCGCGGCCGGCGCCGGTAACCAGCGCCACCTTGCCGGCAAGCGTTTTCGCCTCATTGGTTGCAATCATTTCACGCTCCAGAGTTGCCGGGTGCGGAGAATATACCGGCCATACGCGGCTAGCCCCCGTCCGGCTGTCAGTTTAAAAGGGGGGCCGTCCCACCCAACCATTCAGCACATAATCAAGAATACAGGGAGAGCTCCGTTGGCCTATTCCAACACGCAATTGTTCATCAACGGCAAGTGGCGGCCGGCCCAGTCGGGCCGGGTGCTCGAGGTGGTCAACCCCGCCACCGAAGAGGTGATCGGCACCGTCGCGCACGCAAGCCAGGCCGACCTCGACGAGGCGCTGGCAGCCGCTGCCGCCGGCTTCAAGGTCTGGCGCGCCGTCGCTCCGTTCGAGCGCTGCCGCATCATGCGCAAGGCCGCCGCCATCATGCGCGAGCGCAATGAAGAGATCGCGCCGCTGCTGACCATGGAGCAGGGCAAGACGCTGGCCGAAGCCAAGATCGAGGCCATGCTGGCCGGCGACGTCATCGAGTGGTTCGCCGAAGAGGCAAAACGCTCCTATGGCCGCATCATCCCGGCGCGCGGTCCAGGCATCTATCAGCTTGCGATCAAGGAGCCGGTCGGCCCCGTCGCGGCGTTCACGCCATGGAATTTCCCGATCAACCAGGTGGTGCGCAAGCTCTCCGCGGCGCTCGCCGCCGGCTGCTCGATCATCGTCAAGGCCCCGGAAGAGACGCCGGCTTCGCCGGCGCAGTTGATCAAGGCCTTTGCCGATGCAGGCGTGCCCGATGGTGTGATCAACCTCGTCTACGGCGTGCCGGCGGAAATCTCCGAATATCTGATCCCGCATCAAGTGATCCGCAAGATCTCCTTCACCGGTTCGACCTCGGTCGGCAAGCAGCTCAATGCGCTCGCCGGCCTGCACATGAAGCGTGCCACCATGGAGCTCGGCGGCCATGCGCCGGCGATGGTATTCAAGGATGCGGATGTGGCGAGCGCCGCCAAGATCCTCGTCGCGGCGAAGTATCGCAATGCCGGCCAGGTCTGCATCTCGCCGACCCGCATGCTGGTGCAGGACGACGTGTTCAAGGAATTCGTGGACAAGTTCGTCGAGGGCGCCAAGGCGGTGAAGGTCGGCAACGGCATGGATGCCTCTTCCACCATGGGCTCGCTCGCCAATCCGCGCCGCGTCACCGCGATCGAAGGCATGGTGCAGGATGCGGTGGCCAAGGGTGCCACGCTGGAGACCGGCGGCAAGCGCGTCGGCAACAAGGGCTACTTCTTCGAGCCCACCGTGGTCAGCGATGTGCCGAAGAATGCACGCGCGATGAACGAGGAGCCGTTCGGACCGTTGGCGCTGATCTCGCGCTTCAAGAGCCTCGATGACGTCGTGGAGGAAGCGAACCGCCTGCCGTTCGGTCTGGCGTCCTATGCCTTCACGAGTTCAGCCAAAACCGCGACCGCAATCGGCTCCCAGGTCGAAGCCGGCATGATGACGATCAACCACTTCGGGCTCGCGCTGCCCGAGGTGCCGTTCGGCGGCATGAAGGATTCCGGCTATGGCTCGGAGGGCGGCACCGAGGCCATGGAAGCGTATTTCAACACCAAGTTCATCTCGCAAACCGGAGTCTGAACGACTTCGTTAACGCGAGAATCAGCTTGATGGCCGCGCCCGGAATCACCGGGCGCGGCTTTTTTATAGGGTTTTTTCAGCGAATCACTTCGGCCCGTGATAGGGAGGCGAGGCTGCGGAACAAGCGGCTGCGCGAAATCCGCGGCAAAATAAGGCATTTTCTGCACTGCGACGGCGCTTTTCGGCGAAGATTGCTGTGCAGAATGTCGAAAACACCTGTATTTTAAGGCGTTTTCAGCCATATCGTGCGGCTTCCTGAATCTAATGGAGCAATCATGGCCACCCAACTGTCTAAGTCGCAGCTGATCGAGAAGATCGCGACCTCCACCGAACTCGCCAAGCGTGACGTCAAGAACGTGATGGAGGCGCTCGTGGACGTCGGTCACAAGGAACTGAAGAAGGCAGGCACGTTCCTCGTGCCGGGCTTTGCGAAGTTCGTCGTGATCAAGAAGCCGGCGACCAAGGCGCGCAAGGGCACCAACCCCTTCACGGGCGAGGAGATGATGTTCAAGGCCAAGCCGGCCCGGAAGATCGTCCGCGCCCGCCCGGTCAAGGCTGCCAAGGACGCAGTCGCCTGATAACGAAAAGGCCCCCGGTGACGGGGGCCTTTTTGCTTCTGCTATATGGTTCTTAATTGAACCGGTCGTCTGGTTCGGTCCACCTCTCCCCAGCGGGGAGAGGTCGATTTGCGAAGCAAATCGGGTGAGGGAGTGCTGCCCTCATAAGAGACCGCAACCCCTCACCCGGCGCTGCGCGCCGACCTCTCCCAAGGGAGAGGTGGATTTCCGACGCCGCTCCAGCTCAACCTAACTCATGTCGCTCTAGACCACCGGCGAACGGCCGCCATCGACATTGATGGCGGTGCCGGTGATGTAAGACCCCTGATCCGACGCCAGGAAGCAGGCGAGGTTGGCGAACTCCTCGGCCGTACCCATGCGTCCCATCGGCACCGATTTCGCAAGATCCTTCGTGAAGGCGTCGAAGTCGCTGCCCGGCGCCGTCTTGGCGTGCCGCTTCACCCATTGATCGCTGACGATCAGGCCGACCAGCATCGCATTGACGAGGATGTTATGCGGCGCGCCCTCATTGGCCATCGCCTTGGTCAGTGCCATACCGGCCGCCCGCGACACCGAGGTGGGCGTGGAGGCGGCTGCCGGCGCCTTGGCGCCGATGTTCAGCACATTGATGATGCGGCCCCATTTGCGCTCCTTCATGCCGGGCCAGACCAGCCGCGACAGCCGGATCGCCGCGAACAGCTTTAGATCAAGATCTTCCTGCCAGATCGCATCGGTGACGGTCTCGAACGCCATTGCGCGCGAGGTGCCGGCATTGTTGACGAGAACATCGACCCTGCCGTGGTCCTTCACGATCTTGTCGTAGGTCGCGGAAATGTCTGACGCTTTCGACACGTCGCAAACGTAATCGTGAACTTGAAGACCGTCTTTCGCCAGCGCTTCGCGCGCCGTCTTCAGGTCGGCCGCACCGCGCGCGAGGATCGCGACTTTGGCGCCGGACTCGGCAAAGCGGCGGGCCACCGCAATGCCGATGCCCTTGCTGCCGCCGGTGACGACGGCCACGCGATCCTTCATCGTGATCTGCATTGTTATTGTCCTTCTTGTTTGAGATCGGGCGTCATTGCGAGCAGCGAAGCGACGAAGCAATCCAGCTTTGGTGCGGCGCGATGGATTGCTTCGCGTCGCTCGCAATGACGGTGGAACGAGAGATCAGGTCTTCAGCGCCTCAAGCAGTTCATCCGGCCGTTCCGCCATCATCATGTGCCCGGCGCCTGATAGCACCACCGTGCGCGCATTCGGCACGGCGGCCGCGAGCGCCTTGCCGGCCTTGGCGGGGGTCATCATGTCGCGCTCGCCGAGGATGAGCGTGGTGGGCACCGTGATCCCGGCCGCCGCCGTCAATGCGTTCTGGTAGGAATTGCAGGCGGAGAGGTCGTTGTAGAGCACGCCCGGCCGGCAGTTCTGCAGCACGCGCTGCGCGCCGCTGTGCATCCACAGGCCCGGCGCGAGGCTGCCGCCGAGTTCGGCGCTGAAGCCTAGACCCCAGATCGAGACCATGTCGATGGCGGCGGGATCGTTGGCTTCCGCGGCCTTCAGCAGGTCCGGGCCGACGGTCATGGTCGCGGCGGTGCCGATCAGGCTGAGGCCCGCGACCTTCTCCGGATGCCGCGCCGCCGTTTCCAGCGCAATCAGCGAGCCCATGGAATGGCCGACGAGCCGGGCCTTCGGCGCCTTGGCGGCATCGAGCAGGGCGGCGGTCCAATCAGCCATATCGGCAATGGTCGGCAGCGCCTTGCCGCCGGAGCGGCCATGGCCGGGTAGGTCAGGCGCCAGCACGGAATAGCCGTGATGGGCGAACCAGCGGCTGTGCAGCGCCCAGGTCGAATGGTCGAAGCCGGCGCCGTGGATCATCACCACTGATGGCAGCGACGGATCGAACGGCCTGCCGCCGGTCGCCACGAAGACATCTGATCCGTTGACGGAAAGCTGCATGGTCTCAAGTCCTTTGCGAGGCGCGCAGCGCCTGTCCGAGATCGTCGATGATGTCCTGGGCGTTTTCGATGCCGACGGAGAGCCGCACCAGCTCCTCACCGATCCCCGCAGCCTTCAGCTGCTCGGCGTCCATCTGCTGGTGCGTAGTAGAGGCGGGGTGGATCACCAGCGTCTTGGCATCGCCGACATTGGCGAGATGGCTGATCATGCGCAGCGACTCGATGAACTTCTTGCCCGCGGCGCGGCCTCCCTTGATGCCGAAGCTGACGATCGAGCCGGCGCCGTTGGGCAGCAGTTTCTTCGCCAGTTGATGATCCGCATGATCCTCCAGCGCAGGATGCAACACCCACTCGACGCCCTTGTTTGATTTCAGGAACTGCAACACGGCCAGCGTGTTCGCCATGTGGCGATCCATGCGCACGCCGAGCGTCTCTACGCCCTGCAATAGCTGGAATGCATTGGTCGGCGACAGGCACGCGCCGAAATCGCGCAGCCCTTCCGTGCGCGCGCGCATGATGAAGGCGGCCTGCCCGAACTGCTCGTCGAAGACGATGCCGTGATAGCCGGCATAGGGTTCGGTCAGCTGCGGAAACTTGCCGGAGGTATGCCAGTCGAAGCGGCCGCCGTCGATCAGGGCGCCGCCGATGGCGATGCCATGGCCGCCGATCCACTTGGTCGCCGAATGCATCACGAGGTCGGCGCCGAGCTCGATCGGCTTCGACAGGTAGGGCGTAGCGAACGTGTTGTCGATCAGCAGCGGGATTTTGGCGTCATGGGCGATCTGCGCCACGGCCGGGATATCCAGCACTTCCAGTCCGGGATTGCCGATGGTCTCGCCGATGACCAGCCGCGTATTGGGCCGGATCGCGGCGCGGAATTCATCCAGCGCCCGCGGCTTTACGAAGGTCGTGGTGATGCCGAAGCGGGGCAGGGTGTGCGCCAAGAGGTTGATGGTGCCGCCGTAGAGCGAGGCCGAGGCGACGATGTGGTCGCCGGCATTGAGCAGCGTCGCGATGCCCAGATGCAGCGCCGCCATGCCGCTCGCCGTGCAGACCGCGCCGACGCCGTTCTCCAGGGCCGACAGGCGCTCCTCGAGCACCGCGGTGGTGGGGTTGGAGATGCGGGTATAGATGTGCCCGGCGCGCTCCAGGTTGAACAGCGCGGCGGCGTGGTCGGAGTCCTGGAACACGTAGGATGTGGTCTGGTAGATCGGCACCGCACGCGAGCCGGTTGTGGGATCGGGATGCTGGCCCGCATGCAGGCTCAGGGTTTCGAAGGCAGGCGGCTTGGGTGCTGGCATCGGGGTCTCGCGAGGAGCGGGAAGTCGCTGCGGGTTTTGCCATAAATTGGCAGGAAACGTTAGTCCGCGCGTTCATGTGGCGCTGCAACGAACTGCCTCGATCCTTCCGCTTGACATAGCGTTCATCATGGCTCTCGCCGGCGAGCGTGCCTTTTCTCGGGGCTGGCGGAGGCAATTGATCCCGGCCTGTCTCCGTCTATAAAGGCATGATGTACCCCGATCCGAATTCCCGTTCGCAGAAAATGTATGACCGCGCGGTGGAAAGCCTGCCCGGCGGCAATACCCGCACCACCGTGTTCATGAAGCCCTATCCGCTCTACGCCGCACGCGGCGAGGGGTGCAGGGTCTACGATCTCGACGGCAACGCCTTCATCGATTGCATCAACAATTTCACCTCGCTGATCCACGGTCATGCGCATCCGGTGCTGATCAAGGCGGCGACCGACCAGTTGGCGCTGGGCTCGGCGTTCGGACTGCCGACGCAGTCGGAGGTGGAGTTGGCGGAGCTTCTGGTGTCGCGTCTTCCCGCCGTGGAGCAGATACGCTTCACCAATTCCGGCACCGAGGCCGTCATGATGGCGCTGAAGGCCGCGCGCGCCTTCACCGGCCGGCCGAAGATCGCCAAATGCGAGGGGGCCTATCACGGCTCCTACGACTATGCCGAGGTGAGTCTTGATCCGACGCCGGAGCAATGGGGCCGCAACGCACCGGTGTCCGTAGCGTACGCAAAAGGCACGCCTGACAATGTGCTGGCCGATGTCGTCACCATTCCCTTCAACGATCCCGAAGCCGCGGTCAGCCTGATCCGGGAGCACGGCAAGGAGCTTGCCTGCGTCCTCGTCGATCCCATGCCGAACCGTGCCGGGCTTGCGCCGGCTGATCGTGCCTATGTGCAGGCGCTGCGCGAAATCACGCGCGAGGTCGGTGCTCTCCTGGTGTTCGACGAGGTCATCACCTTCCGACTTGGTTACGCTGGCGCGCAAGGCATCTGGGGCATCGATCCTGATTTGACTACGCTCGGCAAGATCATGGGCGGCGGCTTTCCGGTCGGCGCGGTCGGCGGCCGCAAGGATGTGATGGCGGTGTTCGATCCCAGGCCCGGCAAGCCGGCGCTGCCGCATGGCGGCACCTTCTCGGCCAACCCGGTGACGATGCGCGCCGGGCTTGCGGCCATGCAGCTTCTCGATCACGCGGCGTTCGCGCGGCTCGATGCGATGGGTGAAGCCGTGCGCGGCGGCATCGACGATGCCTTCCGCCGCCACGGCGTGCCCGGCGGCACGGTCGGGCTCGGCTCGCTGCTGAAGATTCATTTCGCCGATCGCGCGGTGCGTGACTATCGCTCCGCTTTTCTCACCGAGCAGGAAACCCAGCGTCAGGCGATCTTCGCCCGCGGCCTGCTCAATCGCGGCGTGCTCGCCGCCGGCTACGGCCTGATGGCATTGTCGACGCCGATGACGGATGCCGATATCAATGCCGTCGTCGAAGCCGCCTCCGGCGCGCTGGCCGAAGTCGCGTCAGCCTGAGGAAGCGAATGTCTCCCAAGATCGATCCCATCACGCGCTCCGTCGTCCAGCACCGGCTCGGCTCGATCGTCAAGGAAATGGGCGAGGCGATGCTTCGCACCTCCTATTCGCAGATCCTCAATTCCAGCCGCGATTTCTCGCTTGCCATCACCGACACGCGCGGTCGCCTCATCGCGCAGGCCGAGCACATTCCGGTCCATGTCGGCGCGCTGCCCTGGGCGACCCGCGCGGTGGAAGAGCGCTTCAAGGATATCGCGCCGGGCGACGTGATCCTGCTCAACGATCCCTATCATGGCGGCAGCCATCTGCCTGACCTCACCGCCTTCGTGCCGGTGTTCAATGGCGGCAAGCGTTTGCTCTGGACCGTGGTGCGCGCGCACCAGAGCGACATCGGCGGTGCGACGCACGGCGCGTATAATCCCGCCGCGACGGAAATCTATCAGGAAGGCATCCGCGTCCCGCCGATCAAGCTGTATGAAGCCGGCAAGCCGCGCGAAGATCTGCTCGATCTGCTCGCGCTCAACATCCGTAACCCCCGCGAATTCCGCGGCGACCTCGCAGCGATGCTGGGCGCGGCGCATCTTGGCGAACGGCGGGTGTCGCGGTTGCTGGCCGAGTTCGGCGCGCCGGTCGTGGAAGCTGCGATCGAAGCCATTCTCGACGCTGCCGAGCAGCAGGCGCGCGCCGTGGTCTCCACCTGGAAGGACGGCGTGTTCCATGGCGAGGCATTTCTCGACGACGACGGCCATGGCCGCAGCGATATTCGTATCGCGGCCAAGGTGACGAAGAAGGGCAGCGACGTCGAAGTCGATCTTACCGAGTCAGATCCGCAGTCCACTTCGTTCGTGAATTCCTCGCACGCCAACATGCAGGCCGCGGTCGCGATGGCGTTTGCCTACCTCATTGATCCGGACATCCCGAAGAACGATGGCGCGCTGCGGCCGCTCAAGGTAATCGCCAAACAGGGCACCATCGTCTGGGCCGATCCGGGCCGGCCGGTGACGCTGTGCACCAGCCATCCCTCCAATGAAATCGTCGAAGCGATTGTGAAGGCACTGTCGGCGTCGTGCCCCGAGCGCGCGATGGCGGGCTGGGGCCGCCGCTTCCGCATCGCCATCCAGGGCGAGAATCCGCGCAACGGGCGCAACTTCATCTGGCACATGTTCCAGGCGCGGCCCGGCGGCGGCGCGTCCTCGGGCGGCGACGGTTATTCGTCGATCGGTGAATGGCACAGCGTCGGCGGCCTGAAGTTCGGCAGCATCGAAGTCGCCGAAACCCGTTTTCCACTCTACTTCCGCCATCACGAGTTTCGGCCGGGTTCCGGCGGCGACGGGCAATTCCGCGGCGGGCTCGGCGTCTCCCTCGACATGGTTCTGGAGACCGAAAAGCCAGCGCGCGGCAACACCGCGGGCGAGGGCGTTCGCCACGGTCCCTGCGGCATGCTCGGCGGCAAGGATGGCGCGCCGCATCGCTATCGCCTGTTGTCGGAAGGACGGCCGCCGCGTGAGCTCCGCACCAAGGAAGTTGGTATTGTTCTTCATCCCGGCGATTGCCTGGAGATACGCTCCTCCGGCGGGGGCGGTTGGGGCCCTCCCGAGAAGCGCACGGCAGAAGCGCGCAAGCATGACGACGATCAAGGCCTGACGGCCGATCTATCGGCGGAGCTAAAGGCCTGACCATGTACACGATCGGTGTAGACGTCGGCGGCACCTACACGGACCTCGTCGCCTCGGATGAGAGCGGACGCACGGTGTTCGCGAAATCGCCGTCGACACCGGCGGACCAGTCTCTCGGCGTGATGGCCGGGCTGGAAGAGCTGGCGCGGCGGCTTGGCGTGACCCGCGCGGAGATGCTGGCAAAGACGGATCGCCTCGTGCACGGCACGACGGTGGCGACCAATGCGCTGCTGGAGCGCAAGGGCGCCAGGGTCGCACTGCTGACCACCGAAGGCCATCGCGATGTCCTCGAAATGCGCGAGGGGCTGAAACCCGACCGCTACGATCTGCGCTCGCCGCCGCCGGAACCGCTGGTGCCGCGCGAGCGCCGGCTCGGCGTGCGCGAACGGCTGAAGGCCGACGGGTCTGCCGCGATTCCGCTCGATGCGAACTCGCTGGATGCAGCGATCGAGAGCGTGAAAAAGTCCGGTGCCAATTCGATCGCGGTGTGCTTCCTGCATGCCTATCTCAATCCGGCGCACGAGCTTGCCGCGGTCGAGCGGCTGCGCGCGGCGATGCCCGATATCACCGTCTCGCGCTCCAGCGACGTGCTGCCGCAGATCAAGGAATATGAGCGCGTCTCGACCACGGTCGTGAACGCCTATGTCGAGCCGGTGGTGCGGCGCTATCTCACCAATCTGGAAAAGCGGCTGGTCGAAGCCGGCTTCAAGGGCAGCCTCTTCATCGTGCTCTCCCATGGCGGCATGGCGCCGGTGGAGGAAGCCGCGCGCCTTGCCGCGGGCACGGTGCTGTCGGGCCCGGCCGGCGGCGTGTCCGGCGGGCGGCGCTGTGCTGATTTGGTCGGCATTGCCGATCTCGTGCCGTTCGACATGGGCGGCACCTCGACCGATATTTCGCTGATCGCGGAAGGCCAGGCTTCGCTCTCCGCCGACGGCATGCTCGCAGGCCAGCGCATCGCGCTGCGCAGCCTCGACATCGCCAGCATCGCGGCCGGTGGCGGTTCGATCGCCAGCGTCGATGGCAGCGGCACCTTGCGCGTCGGCCCGGAAAGCGCGGGCTCGGTGCCGGGCCCCGCCTGTTACGGCAATGGTGGCACCGCCGCGACCGTGACCGACGCCAATGTCGTGCTCGGCTATCTCGACGCCTCCGCCTTCATGGGTGGCGCGCGGCCGCTCGATCGTACGGCGTCGGAGGCTGCGGTTGATCGTATTGCTGCGGCGCTCGGCTTGTCGCGTCTGGAAGCCGCGACCGGCATTTATCGCATGATCAATCTGAACATGGCCGACGGCATCCGCCTGATGACGCTGCGCCGCGGTGTCGACCCCAGAAAATTCGCGCTGCTCAGTTTCGGCGGCGCGGCGGGCCTGCATGCGGCGGAAGTCGCCCGCGAACTCGAGATCAAGCGCATCATTGTGCCGACGGTTGCCTCCGTGCTGTCGGCCTGGGGCATGCTGACCTCTGACCTCCGTTATGAAGTGAGCCGCACCCATTATGGCGCGGGCGGACGCATCACGGCCGATGAGGTGAGGGCGCTGTTCAGCGAGTTGGCGAAGCAGGCCGAGAGCCGCCTGCGCTCCTGGTACGACGGCCCTGTTCGCATCGAGCGCTCCGCGGAGATGCGTTACGGCGAGCAGATCTTTGAGATCGACGTTTCGCTCGACGGCCTGGACTGGAGTTCGCCCTCGCTCGTGGATGCGATCGAGCAGCGCTTCCACCGCCGCCACGAAGAGCTCTACACCTATTCCTCGCCCGGCCAGGAAGTGGTGTTCGTCAACGCCCGCGTCGCCGCCGTCGGCGAAGTGGCGCAGCGCGGCGAGGGCGCGAAGACGTCGGCGCAGGCGTCAACCTGCAAGCCGATCGGCACGCGCAAGGCCTATTTCGGCGGCTGGCGCGATATCCCCGTCTATGCCTTCGACAGCCTGCAATCCGGCCATTCTCTCGAAGGCCCCGCCATCATCGAAGCCGAGACCACGACGGTTCTGGTCGACACCGGCGATCGTGTCCACGTCAATGCGTTGGGCTGGCTCGACATCACGCTGCGTTGAGGTACGGTCTTGCTTTCTCCCGCGATGGAGAAGGTAACGCGCTACTGTGCATGGGGTTGTTTTGCGACTTTTGGGTCGGGGCTCAGAACAGCTCGATCTTCTGCCGGCTGACGGTAAAGCCGCGTCCCTCCGCATTGCGGCAGACCAGCCCGCTCTCCAGCGACTCGCAGGTGAACGGGCCGCGTGACCAGCGCATGCCGTAGGGAAACGGATTGTCGGCGCCGCAGCAGCCCTGATCGCCGACATCGTCAAAGCGCTTGATTGATTTCGCCGTCAGCACGATGCGGACATAGCGCGGATCGCGCCGGTCGCAGCTCAACTCCGGACCGCCATCCGCAGGCTTGTAGACCGGCGTGCCGCCGGCCGGCGTGTAGGTGCACTCGACATTGCGCGACGGCATCACGAAGATGACCTGGCCGTTTTTGTCAGGCGGGAACACCGCGAGCTGCGCCTGTGCCGTGGCGGATATCAGGAGGCCAGCCCCAATCAGCGCAACGGCAAGAAGTCTGATGCTTGGCAACGGCTCATCCCCTCGTTTCGGTCTATTTCTTCTGCCCGTAATTCAGCAGCCCGCCCTTGTTCTTCGCGGGATGCGCGCGCAGGCCCTCTTCATTGGGCTCGGTGCCCCAGCCCGGCCGATCCGGAATGACGAGATGGCCGTCGACGAATTCAGGCACATGGGTGAACAGCTCGTGATCCCAGGGGAGGCGATCGATATCGGTCTCCATGATGCGCAGGTTCGGCACCGCGGCGCAGAAATGCGCGTTCATCATGCTGCACAAATGCCCGTAGAAATTATGCGGGGCGACGTTGACCTCGTAATGCTCGGCGGCAGCCGCGATCTTCATCGATTGCCACACGCCGTTCCAGGGCGTGTCGATGATGGCGACGTCCATCGCCTGTTCGCGGAAATAGGGCAGGAATTCGCGCAGGCCCAGCAGCGTCTCGCAGGATGAGATCGGATGCGGGCTCTGGCGGCGGATGTAGCCGAGCGCCTCGGGATTGAAGGTGTCGATCTCGACCCAGAACATGTCCATTTTTTCGATGGCGCGCAGGATCTTCAGGTAGCCTTCGGTCTTGGCGTTGAAGTTGAGGTCGAGCAGCAGGTCGACATCGGGTCCGGCGCCGTCGCGGATGGCTTCGAGGTGCATGCAGAGATTGCGCAGCACATTGCGGTCGACATTGATCTCCGGTTCGAAGGGCGAGCCGAAGCCGGGGCGCCAGCCCATCGGCTTGCCGTCGGTGTAGACGAAGATGTTGGTCTTCAGCGCGGTGAAGCCTTTTTCTCGCACCTCGCGGCCGATCGCCTTGACGCCGTCGAGGCTGGTGATCGGCGGCTTGTACCAGTCGGGGTGATTGATGCGCCAGGTCGCGCAGTGCGACCAGTAGACGCGCACGCGATCGCGGATCTTGCCGCCGAGCAGGTCGTAGCAGGGCACGCCCAGCGCCTTGGCCTTCACGTCCAGCAGCGCATTCTCGATCGCCCCTAACGCCAGCGCCACCACGCCGCCGGCGGCGGGTCGCGTCGCGGAGAACAGTTCGGCATAGATGCGCTCGTGCTGAAAGGCATTCTTGCCGACGACGCGCGCCGACAGCCGATCGATCGCAGCGGTCACGCCCGGCGCGCCGAAGCCCTCGTCGTACTCGCTCCAGCCGACGATGCCGTCGTCGCTGACGATCTTGACAAAGTGGTAGTTGCGCCAGCCGGCGTCGCAGGAAAGGGTTTCGACGCTTTTGACGGTGGTCTTCTTGCTCATGTTTCCTGCCCGGTCCCTTTGCGTGTTTTTCCAATCCATAGACGGTTGATTTCCGCTGCACAACTGCGCGCGGATTGTGCGCAAGCACGCGCGCGGGTAACGCAAATTCGGCCGAAAAGGAATTCCGTCAAGTGGAACAAAATTCCGCTTGCATCGCATGGCGATGGCGGTTTGATGGGCAGCAATAACAAGACCGGACAGCGCAGGATCAACGACGGCGCTTCGGCAACGGGGAGACGTGATGGCAGCGTTGTCGCATCTGCGGGTTGTCGAGATCGGCAGCTCGCCGGCCGCAAGTTACTGCGCGCGGCTGTTTGCCGATTTCGGCGCGGATGTGCAGAAGGTTGAGCCGCTTTCCGGCGATCCGCTTCGTCGCGCTGCGCCGCTGACGCCGAAAGGCCAGAGCGCCTGGTTCGCGTTCCTCAATTTCAACAAGTCCAGCGTCGCGCTCGATCCCGGCGCCAGGTCGCGCCTGGCGGAAATGATCGCCGCTTGCGACATCCTGGTGGATGGCCGGGACATCGATGCTGCGGATTGCCCCGCGATCGATCTGGCGGCGATCAAGCAGGCCAACCCGGAGCTCATCCATATCGAAACGAGCTGGTTCGGCCATGACGGGCCTTACGCAAAGTTCGCCGCAAGCGATGCGACGATCCGCGCGTTGACTGGGCTGGTCAAGCTGGTCGGTCCGGAAGATGGCCCGCCGATGCATGCGCCGGATTTCCAGACCGGCATTCTCGGCGGCCTCTGGGGTTTTATCGCGGCGTCGTCTTCCCTGCTCGGCCGCATGAACGACGGCCAGGGGCGAACCAGCCATCTCAGCATCTTCGAAGCCAGCATCGCCGTGACCGAATACATCATGTTCGAATCGTTCACCCGCGGTGACATCATGCGGCGGATCGGTATCAACCGATTCTGGCCGACGTTTCCGGTCGGCATTTACGAGACGAAACAGGGCTGGCTCGGCGTCACTACGGTGACCCCCGCGCAGTGGCGCGCATTCTGCGAGATGCTGGGCTTGCCCGACCTGCGTGACGATCCGACGCTGTTCCTCGGTGTTGACCGCCTGCAGCATGTCGCTGACATCGAAGGCAAGATACTGCCGCGCTTGAAGCAGCGCACCGCGCAGGAGTGGTTTGCCGAGGCATTGCGGCGGAAGATTCCGATCGTGCCGGTGCCGGAGATTGCCGATCTGATCGCGGATGAAGAGAAGCGGGCGCGCGGCGCCATCGTGCCGATCGAGATCGGCGAGGAGCATGGACTCACGGCAGGCTCGATGCAGCGCCTGCTCTCCACGCCGCCGCGGCGTGGCGGCAAGGTGCCCGCCATCGGTGAAAGACAGCCGGATGCGCCGAGCGCTCCAGCCACACGCGCGCCGTCGCCGCCGCCCGCCGCTATGAACGATCTCCCGCTCGCCGGCGTCCGCGTCATCGACTTCTCGATGGGCTGGGCCGGTCCGGTCTGCACCCGCACGCTGGCCGACCTCGGCGCCGACGTCATCAAGATCGAGGCGATCCAGTATCCGGACTGGTGGCGCGGCGTCGACCGCCGGCCGGCCTATGTGCAGGACAAACAGTACGAGAAGACGGTGCGCTACTGCATCATGAACCGCAACAAGCGCGGCATCACGCTCGACCTGACGCGGCCGCAGGGACTCAATCTGGCGCAGCGCCTGGTCGCCGATGCCGATCTCGTGGTTGACAATTATTCGGTCGACGTGCTGCCGAAACTCGGGCTCGGCTACCAGATCGTCAGCAAGCTCAATCCAAAGCTGGTGATGATGTCGATGTCGGCCTTCGGCGCCGGCAGCATGCAGCGCGATTGCCGCGCCTACGGCTCGACCCTGGAGCAGGGTTCGGGCCTGCCCAGCGTGGTCGGCGATCCCAACGGCCCGCCGGTCATGAGCCACACCGCGTTCGGCGATGCGGTCGGCGGCCTCAACGGCTGCGCGGCGGTGCTGACGGCTTTGATCAATGCAAGACTGACCGGCAAGGGCCAGTTCATCGATCTCGCGCAGATCGAATGCATGATGCCGTTCGCAGCTCCATGGATCGTGGCGCATTCCATCGACGGCAAGCAGCCGGAACGGTACGGCAACCGCCATCCGGATTTCGTCCCGCATGGCTGCTTCCGCTGCACCGGTGAGGACAACTGGATCGTGGTCGCGGTCTCCGACGATGCGATGTGGCCGTCGCTGACAAAGCTGCTTGACCGCGACGATTGGGCCCGTGATACGGCGTTGAAGACCGCGGCGGGCCGGCGCAAGATTGAGAGCGAGATCGAGACCGCGATCACGACATGGACTTCGACGCGGGGGGCGGACGAGGCGATGAATGCGTTGCAGGCCGCAGGCATCGCTGCCGGAGTGGCGCGGCTGCCGATCGACCTGCTCAATGATCCGCATCTGACGGCGCGCGGCTTCATCCAGCAGATCGACCGCGCCTTCATCGGCAAACATCCGCAGCCGTCGCTGCCGTTCCGCGAGGGCGACAAGCCGCTGGCGATCCGCAGCGCGCCGCCGACCCTGGGCGAGCACAACAGCGAGATATTGAAGGATGTCCTCGGCCTGTCGGATGCCGAGATTGAGCAATTGGCGCGCGACGGCATCATCGGAACCGAGATGCTGATGGAGGAAGCGCTCGTGAAGGAGCAGAAGCGGGCGGCCGGCTGATGACGACGGCGCGTCAGGCCCAGCGCGGATCGGACGGCGGCGCCTCGCAGCCGCTGATGTCCGTGCGCGGCCTCGGCGTGCGCTTCAAGACCTCGCATGGTGTCTGGCAGGCCACCCGCAAGATCGATTTCGACATCGCGCCGGGAGAGCGCGTCGGCATCGTCGGCGAGAGCGGCTGCGGCAAGACCATCACCGGGCTTTCGATCCTGCGACTGCTGCCGAACAATCTCGCCGGACTCGACGGTTCGATCCGGTTCAGCGGAGTCGACCTTGCCAAATGCGGTACGCGACAGATGCGCGCCATCCGTGGCCGACGCATCGCCATGATCTTCCAGGAGCCGATGAGCGCGCTGGACCCGGTGTTCACCGTCGGCCACCAGATCGGCGAAACCCTGCGCATCCACACGGGCGCCAGCGCGGAGGAGGCGAGGGCAAAAACCCTCGACATGCTGCGCCGGGTCGGTATTGCCTCGCCCGAGCGGCGCATCGACGACTATCCGCACCAGCTGTCCGGTGGCATGCGCCAGCGCGTGATGATCGCCGCCGCGCTGATCTGCGGGCCGCAGCTCCTGATCGCGGACGAGCCGACCACGGCGCTCGACGTCACCGTGCAGGCCCAGATCCTCGAGTTGCTGCGCGAACTCAGCGAAACTTCGGGCACGGCCTTGATGCTGATCACCCACGACCTCGGCGTAGTCGCGGAAACATGCACCCGCATGATCACGATGTATGCGGGTGAAGTGATCGAGGACGCCGCGGTCGATGACGCCCTCGTCAGACCGCTGCATCCCTATACGTCCGGCCTGCTGCGCTCCCTGCCGCATCTGAGCGAGCGGCGCGGCAAGCTCGCTTCCATTCCCGGCCGCGTACCCTCGATCACGGCGATGCCGAACGGCTGCCGCTTCAAGGCGCGCTGTCCGCATGCGGTCGATGCCTGCAATGCCGAGCAGTCGCTGCGCGATGCCGGCGGCGGCCGCAGGGTGCGCTGCGCCCGCTTTGCCGAGCTCAATCTGCCGGGCGCGCTGCATCCTCCGGCCTCAGCGCCGATATCGGCCGTAGCGGCACAGCCATGACGGCGGCGAGCGACACCATCGTCTCGGTGCGCGACCTCCAGGTCGGCTTCCAGACCACCGACCGCCGCGCTACGGTAAAGGCGGTCGACGGCGTCGATTTCGACGTCCGCCGCGGCGAGACCTTTGGCATCATCGGCGAGTCCGGGTCGGGCAAGACCACGATCGGCCGCGCGCTGGTGTTTTTGCTCAAGCCCAGCGCCGGCACGATCCTGCACGATGGCATCGACCCGCTGGCGCTACCGCGCAAGAAATTCCAGAGCCATCGCCGCGACTACCAGATCATCTTCCAGGACCCCAACGCCGCACTCAACCCGCGCATGACC